>Ga0153977_1000022_pt1 | contig 111911 bp, 90 predicted proteins | sample TSGA061MetaG_FD_104710 | JGI IMG/M metagenome (GOLD analysis project Ga0153977, IMG submission 104710) | Attine ant fungus gardens microbial communities from Georgia, USA - TSGA061 MetaG | ecosystem: Host-associated > Fungi > Mycelium > Unclassified | place: USA: Georgia, Yuchi Wildlife... | reverse complement strand
TTCTCACGCCCGGCACCCTCAAACTGAAAGGATGCAGACTTTCCTCCCCTTCGCCGATTTCCGTGAGAGTGCCGCGGCGCTCGACACTTCAAGGCTCGGCAAACAGCGCGTCGAAGCACTCCAGGTACTCCGCGCGTTGGTGATCCCGGAATACGGTTGGCAGTCCCACCCGGCTGTCCGCATGTGGATGGGACACGTTCCTGCGCTCACCATGTATGGCCTGGCGATGGCCGATGAATGGATGGAGCGCGGCCACCCGGACAACACCCGCACCAACATCGCCGAGTTCGCACCGCAGGCGGCCCACCCGGACTACGCGTCCAGGATCATCATGCCGCCATGGTTGGGACACGAGGACCTGCACCTCAGCCACCGTTCAAAGTTGATCAGCAAGGACCCCAAGCACTACGCGCCGATCTTCCCGGGCACCGAGGAAAAGCTGGAATACGTGTGGCCGGAGCCCAAGCACGAATTCCACCCGGAGGATCCCGAAGAGGACAGCCTGTGGATCCTGCGCACCAACGTTGAGGATCTTCGTCCCGAACAGCTCACCACTGTCAGCCTGCCTCCGCATCGCAAGGCACGTTCCACGGCGCCAGCGGACCCCGACGAGTACCAGTTCGTCTACGCCGAAGAAAAGTCGCGGCGGCAGGTGGGCGGACCCAAAAAGCGTCCCGTGAAGCAGCTTGAGAAGAAGCCCACGCGCAAGCGCCAGGCACAGGAGCAGGCCTTCAACACACTGCCCGGCAAGACCGAACTGGCCGTCCCGTTCGACGGCGGCCAGACCTTCGCCGTCGGCCTCATCCACGGCCGCCCCATCACCGAGAACGGCCGCTTCGCCCGCAACTTCGAGGTCACCAGCGTGATCAAGCGCTCCGACTTCGACTACCCGGCCCTGTTGCAGGATCCCCGGGTGTTCTTCCCGGTCCCGGCGCCCGCGCAGTAGCGGCACCTCCCAACAACGCACGACGGCGGCAGCTTGGGTTCTTTTTTACGGAACCCAAGCTGCCGCCGTCGTTATGTGTCTAGGCGAGTTGCTCTTCATCGACGTGGACGGCCGCGGAGATGTCCATGGCGGGCGGCTTCTTCAGCCGATAGGCCACCACATAGCTGCCTGCGGCAAGGGCCACGGTGATGAGCGGCGCGAGCTGGGCAAGGACCGGGACGGCGGTCTGCTCGGTGAGGAAAATGCCGGTGCCCGATGCCAACAACCAAGCCACAGTTCCCGGGCTAAAGGCTGTGAGCCGTTCGCGGCGGATCTCCGGAACCTCGTTCACGTTCTTGCGGTTCAACGCGATATAGACCAGGGCGATCGCCACCCAAGCGGTGACGAACACGCCCTGCCACGCGAGGGCTTTGAGCAGGTACGACAACACGTTGGTGAGCATCAACAAGTAGGCGATGGCACCAGCCACGATCACCCAGACCCAGCGCGGCAGCGCCAGACGGAAGACCCTGGTAGCGAAAGCGTCGAGATTTGACGAGGCCAGGTAGTAGTTGGCGGTGTTGATGCGGGTTTGCGAGATGAAGATGACCAGGACTCCAAAGATGCCCAGCGAGGAAATGAAGGCGTCCACCACGCCGGTCTCCGTGCCGGCAAGGCCCCACGCACTCATGATGTAGATGCCCACCAAGCCGTTGACGCCGAAAGTGAATGCGTAGAAAACCCAGCCAAAGGTGATGCGGCCGTGGAATTTTTCGTCCTTTTTGCGGGCCATCCGGGCATAGTCGAACGTGTACATCATCATGATCCACACACCCATGTAGATCAGGTAAGAGGTCAACCAGCCCGGGACGGGACCGTCGGCAACGCCTTCGGGAAAGCTGACCGGTACGCCGCGGATCGCAGTAGCCGCGACAACGACGGCCACCAGCCCTGCGAAGTACAACGGCAGCAACCAGCCGTTGAGGCGGTCGAGCCAGTTCTGCACTCCACCGGCAACCAGCGGCAAGGCGTAGATCACCACAATGGCGTACCACATGGTGATTTCACCGCCGAAGAACTTCTGGAATGCCACCGCGATGATGGACCCCTCGAACACTGCGTAGTAGATAGCCGTAGCAGCGAAGATCAGGGACGCGAGCGCGGATCCGACGATTCCGAACAGCGTCCGGGACAGGAGCTCCACGGTGAGTCCTGTCCGGGCGGCGTAGCGGGACAGGACCAGGTTGATGATGCCGTAGCTGGCGATGGTGAGGACCATACCGATGATGGTGTTGACTGTGCCAACCGCGTTGGCGGAGGCCACGGCCACGTAAATCCAGAACATGGCTGAGAACAGGGCCCACCAGGCCATGGTCAGGGACCAGCGCGGAGCACGGCGTGCTTCGGGCATGACGTAATTTGCGTAGGACAAAGTAACCCCTAGGGTTTCAGGCGAACGGAGAGGGGCCGGTTCCTGCCGCCGTGACGAGGACTCTATGGGGAGCGGTCGCTCTCCTTGGCTGGCATCATGGCCCGTGAACTGACGTTAGTGACGCAAAGCACAAGTCGATATCGGGCCTGCGCCCAAAAGAACGCTTCTGGTTTATGCAGACTGCACATTTACCTCAGCCGTGGGCAGCCACGATACTCAGGGCAAGCAGGCACGTGGCGCGGACCTCGCCGTCGGACAGGTCCAGCCCCAGTGCATCTTCGATCTTCCTCAAGCGGTACGTCAGAGTGTTTCGGTGGATGAAGAGTTCATCGCAAATCTCGCGGGAACTGCCGCTGTGCCGCAAATATGAGTCGAGGGTTTCACGCAGCGCCGTGCCCCCATCGGACGCCAAGGGCGCCAGCAGACGTTGGGACATGGCCACTAAACCGGCACTCGGGAGTCCTTGGACAATGCCGTTGAGATCGGCGAGCGGCGCTGCCCGCACTCCCGGTTTGCCCACATGCCGCCGGGCAAGGCTCAGGGCGAGGGGAAGTTCGTTGAGCGTACTGGCCTCCGTGACCACCACAGCCAGCTCCGGAGCATCATTGAAGAAGTCCCGGACCAAGTCCAAGAGCCCCAAATTTCCCCGCTTCTGCTGAACCAGCAAGGTTGTGAGGCCCTTTTCCTCCATGAACCGGACGATCCCGAAATGCGTTTCCAACCCCACCCTGGCCCGCCAGGCAATAGCCCGGAGTTTCAGTCGCGGAATGTCCTTGGAGGCGCCGATCAGCACCGAACCCCATGTCTCGTCGGGATCGAAACCGGTATCCACAGCCAGGCGTTTCAGCCGGGCCTGCGTCATACCGCGTTCCTCATAGAGGGCCTCCATGAAACGTGCGGCCTCGCGCGAGTGCAGGGGTGATCGCGACCCCAGCGTATAGCTGAGTTGCATGGCGATGACGGCAGCCACCGGACCCAGGATGGGCTGCAAAACCACAGTGCTCTTGATGCCCTCAATCATGAGCCGGAACCGCTGCGACTCGCCGCTGGGGATGCGCAAGGTTGTGCGCGCAGTACCTCCGGCTGCGTCACCGGCCCCGATAAGCTCGAAGCCGACGTCGTCCACCACCGTTACGCGCGCCTGGACGAAAGCGGCAACGCGCTCCAGGACCGTTGCCAGTGAGCGGCCATCGGCGGCGAGCCTGGTGCACTCATCCGCCAGCTCCCACCCGGACCGGAGTTCCTCATATCGCTCGGTGGCAATGACGTGTTCCACGTGCCGCATGACCAGCACGAACGGCACCTCGGGTGGCAGTTCCAGCAGCGGCAGTCCGTGTGCCTCGCATGCCTCCACCAACCCGGCAGGAAGCTCGCGGTGGGCCGCCCCCAGCCCGAACACGAGCCCGGAGACCGGCACCTCCATCAACCGCTCCACGTAGGCTTCCCAAATCCGGTAGTCCTTGACGTTCAGACCCATGCCGTTGGTCAGTACCAAGGCATTGACGCTAAGGAACGGCGTGGGGTCCATGTGCTCGGTGGGCGCGCACCACGTGATGGGCCTGGCCAGACGGCCCGGATTCCCTGGAACACGGAGGGAAATCTTGAGGTCGGGGTCATCCACCAAGTCCGAAATACGCAATAGGGCCTCCACGAGCTGCAGGCGCATGTTCGCCTGATAGTGCAGACATCATAATCCGCATCACCATATTCAGCATCCTGCACAATTACTATGCGTGCCGCGCTTGGATAGCGTAGCCCCCATGCAAACGAATGTGACCCCCAACACCTCTGCGTCCGGCACTTCTGCTTCCAGCGCCTCTGCTTCCAACTCTGTGAAGTCCGTGCTGTTGAACTCGGACATGGGCGAAGGCGTGGGCCTGCACGAATTCGGCAATGATGAGCAGTTGATGCGCATCGTTGATGTGGCCAACGTTGCCTGTGGCTACCACGCAGGCGATCCCGATGTCATGAACCGGACCGTGGAGCTTGCTGCCGAGCACGGAGTGGCCGTGGGCGCCCACCCCGGCCTTCCTGATCCCGTGGGCTTCGGCCGCCGCCGCATGGTGCTGCGTCCGGAAGAAGTCGAGTCCATCATCCTCTACCAAACCGGCGCACTGACGGCCTTTCTGGCCAAGCATGGCCTGCCCCTGAACCACATCAAGCCGCACGGCGCGCTGTACGGGATGCTGGCCGGCGACGAGGAACTCATGGCCGCGGCTGCAGGCACTGCCAAGCTGTTCGGAGTTCCGTTCTTCGGCCTTGCCGGGACCGCCCACGAGTCTGTTTGCAAGGCCATGGGCGTGGACTTCATCCCGGAGTTGTACGTAGACCTCAACTACGGGCCCGCCGGTGAGCTCTTGATCCAGCGCCGCCCGGAGCCCACCGACCCGGACGCCGCTGCCCACCGCGTACAAAGCGCGCTCGACGGCGGTCCCGTCCTTGCCGTCGACGGAACCGAACTGGACATCACCTTCGGCAGCATCTGCGTCCACTCTGACGCACCCAACTCCATTGCGGTGGCGTCGGCTGTCCGGGCCGTCCTCGATGCCCGCTGATTTTCCTGTTTTTCAAGTACCCACTCCCTGAAAGCGAGAACACCCCTATGGGAACCATCGTCTCCCCTCTCCCCGGCATTTTTTACCGCAAGCCCGGCCCGGGAAAACCACCGTTCGCCAACGAGGGCGACTCGATTGAGGTCGGACAGACCCTGGGCATCGTGGAAATCATGAAGCAGTTCACCGAAATCCAGTCCGATGTGGCCGGCGTCCTCGAATCATTCGAGGTGGCCGAGGGCGACATGGTCAACCCGGGCGATCCCATCGTCGTCGTACGGGAAGGATAGGCACCCCGTCATGAAGAAACTGCTTATCGCCAACCGCGGCGAGATCGCCGTACGCATTATCCGCACGGTCCGGGACATGGGGATCGGCACCGTGGTCATTGTCAGCGAACCCGATTCCACTTCCCTGGCCGCACGCACCGCCGACGAATTTGTGGTGGTGGGCCCGGCACCCGCCCCGGCCAGCTACCTCAACCAGGACGCGATCATTGCCGCTGCCCTGGAGACTGGCTGCGACGCAGTACACCCCGGCTACGGGTTTCTCTCCGAGAACACTTCCTTTGCCCGCAAAGTGGCGGACGCAGGACTGATCTGGGTGGGCCCCGATGCCGACGCCATCGAAATGATGGGCAACAAATCACTGGCCCGCGAGTCCGCCCACAAAGCAGGAGTCCCCGTGCTCCGGGGTTCCGATGGTCCACTGGATCCGGACGCGGACGCTGTGGCCATTGCCGCCGGCATTGGTTACCCCTTGGTGGTCAAAGCATCCGCAGGCGGCGGAGGCCGCGGCATCCGGTTCGTCAACGGCGAGGACGGGCTGCTGGAAACCATCGAAATGGCACGTGGCGAGGCCGCGTCAGTGTTCGGCGACCCCACCGTGTACCTGGAACGGTTTGTCGAGCACGCACGCCACGTGGAAGTCCAGGTCCTGGGTGACGGCAAGAACTACATCCATTTGGGCGATCGTGATTGCTCCATGCAGCGGCGCTCCCAGAAAGTCCTTGAAGAAGCTCCTGCACCCGACCTCCCCGATTCCGTGCGGCAGACCATCCGCGAGTCCTCAGTGGAACTTGCCCGGCAATGTGGCTACCAAGGCGCCGGGACGGTTGAGTTCCTGTACGACCCCCGTAACCATGAGGCCGCGTTCATCGAAATGAACACCCGCATCCAGGTGGAGCACCCCATCACAGAGCAGATCACCGGGGTGGACCTGGTCCGCGAGCAACTCCTGATCGCCGGAACCGGTTCCATGTCCCTGAAACAAGAAGACATCACGTTCACCGGGCACGCCATCGAGTGCCGGATCAACGCCGAAGACCCGGGCAACAACTTCTTTCCCAGCCCCGGGCGTCTGGAGACCATTGAATGGCCCACCGGCGAGGGAATCCGCGTGGACACGGGTGTGGACACTGGATCTGTGGTGAGTCCCTTCTACGACTCCATGCTGGCCAAGTTGATCGTCCACGCGGCAGACCGGGACTCCGCCATCGCCGCCACCCTCGAGGCTTTGGACCATGTCCACATCGAAGGCGTCAAAACAACTGTCCCCGTGCACAAAATGCTGCTGGCCCGTCCTGAATTCGCGGCGGTCACCCACCACTCCAAATTCATCGAGTCAGCTCCCGATCTGTTGGAGGCCAAATGACCACCCCACGCCCGGTCCTGAAGGAAGCCCGCTACACGTGGGGCGGCGACGAGTTCCTGTTCGTCGAGGTAGACGAATCCATGAGCCTGGCGGCCAACTTCAAGGTGATGTCCATCGCCAGGAAACTCTCGGACGCCGCCCTGACCGGCGTCGTCGATATTTGCCCTGCCAACGCCTCCTTGCTGGTGCGGTTCAATCCTGACGTACTGCCGCCGTCGAGCCTTGAATCCGCTGTCCGAACCATTGAACTCGAGCTGCAGAACCACGACGAACAGTCACTGGAAACCCGGATCATCGAAGTTCCAGTCTGGTATGACGACCCCTTCACTGCCGAGGTAGCCCAACGCTTCCGTGAAGGCTTCCACCAGGAGCCGGACGGCACGGACCTGGACTACGCCGCGAGGGTCAACGGCCTCCAGGACGCCGCTGAATTCATCCGCCGCCACCACGAACAGCCGTGGCTCGTCTCCATGGTGGGCTTCGTTGCAGGGCTGCCGTTCCTGTTCCAACTGGTGGAGCGAGACAAGCAACTGCAAGTACCCAAGTACCTCAGCCCCCGTACTGACACGCCAAAACTGACGGTGGGCCATGGCGGTTGCTTCGCAGCGATTTACTCCGTCCGCGGGGCCGGGGGGTACCAGATGTTCGGCGTGGCAGCGGCTCCGATTTACGATCCCGCACAGTCCCTGGCCGACTTCAAGGACTTTATGGTCTTCTTCCGTCCCGGCGACATCGTCAAATTCACACCAGTTACCGAAGACGAGTACAACGCCATCCAGGCCCAGGTTGAGGACGGAACCTACCGCTATCGCCAGGTCCCCGTTACCTTCGACGTGTCCAAAGCCCTGTCCGATCCGCAGGCCTACAACCGGGAACTCATGGAGGCCCTCAATGGCATTTGATATCAAGAACCCAGGCCTGGCAACCACCGTTCAGGACCAGGGCCGCGTGGGCTACTACAACGTGGGCATCCCCCAAAGCGGCTCCATGGATCAGTATTCCGCCGAACTGGGCAACGCCTTGGTGGGAAACGGCCCCGGCGATGCTGTCCTTGAATGCACCTACCTGGGACCCGTTCTGGTCACCGACGCCGACGCCATCATCGCCATTACCGGCGCTCCCGTTGAGGTGAAGGTCAACGGTGAAGCCAAACCTCAGTGGTCACGGCTGCACCTCAGGGCTGGGGACGAACTCAGCTTCGGTGTCATCCAGGGCGGGACACGCTATTACATAGCGGTCCGCGGCGGGATCGACGTCCCCGTGGTCCTGGGGAGCCGCTCCACCTACACCCTTGGCGGTATTGGCGGGCTCAGCGGCAGGAAGCTCGAGGCCGGGGATGTGGTGCCGGTCGGCGTGCCGACAGGTGACCTTCCGGCAGTCCAGGTCATGCCTGAGCACTTCCGGCCCCAGTACGCCAAGGAGCAAACCGTGCGGATCGTCCTGGGCCTCTACGACCACCGGCTCACGGACACAGGAAAGGAGAACCTCCTGAACGGCGAATGGAAAGTCACCCCCGTGGCGGACCGGATGGGCCTCCGCTACTCCGGTCCGGGTGTGGAATGGAAGGAACGCGAGCAGCCGTTCGGCGCCGGATCAGACCCGTCCAACATCGTCGATGCCGGCTACGCAGTGGGCTCCATCCAGATTCCCGGCGGCACACAGCCCATCATCCTGCACCGGGATGCCGTTTCCGGCGGCGGGTATGCCATGGTTGCTACCGTCATCAGCGCCGACATGGATCTCGTGGCCCGTGCTGCCCCCGGCACGGCCACCAGGTTCATTGCCGTCAGCCAGGACGAAGCGATCGTGGCACGCAAGGAACGTGCCGAGCTGATGAGCAAAGCCTGGTCGGCGCTGGAGGCGGAGGCATAGTCGGGCTGTTTGCGCTCGACGGCGGCAGCATAGGTTCTTTATGACGGAACCCAAGCTGCCGCCGTCGTTATGTGTTCTGTGAGACGGTGGGTGCAAGCACCTATCCAGGAGGGCCATGGATTTCCAGCACATCATCGAAGCCGTCGGCAGGTACATGGATGCCGCGGGGGTGGCCGTCATGGTGGTTGGAGCTTTGGTCTCCATCCCCATGGCCTTGCGCGGCTACCAACCGGAACGGGCCAGGGGCCTGGCGCCGTTCACGCCCTATCGGGCCTACCGGCAACTGCTGGGCAGGTCCATCCTGTTGGGCCTGGAACTTTTGGTGGCAGCGGACATCATCCGTACCGTCGCGGTGACACCCACGTTCGAGAGCGTTGGCGTCCTGGCGATCATCGTGCTGATCCGGACCTTCCTCAGCTTCTCCCTCGAGCTGGAAATAACCGGCCGTTGGCCGTGGCAGAAGGAAAAAAGCCCGGACGCCGCTGAGAGGCTACGATCGGATCCATGACGCAGCCTTGGGGACCGGACATTCTTGGCGAAGGCTTTGAACAGCAAACGCTGAACCTCGACGACGGCGGTATCGCCACATTGGTGCGGTACGCCGGTTCCGGTCCGCTGCGGCGGGACGAGACGAGCAACGGGGGCATCTACGCAGACGTCCTCTACGTCCATGGCTGGTCCGACTACTTCTTTCAACGCCACGTTGCCGAATTCTGGCACCGGGCGGGGGCACGTTTCTACGCCCTGGATCTGCACAACTACGGCCGCAGCCTCCGGCCCGGGCTGGTTCCGGGTTTCGTCACCAACCTCGTTGACTACGACGCCGACATCGCAGCCGCTTTGGACGCCATGGGTCGATCAGGCGCCCGAAGAGAAGACCGGCCGCTCATTCTGCTGGGACACTCCACTGGAGGACTCACCCTCAGCCTGTGGGCTTCCCGCCACCCTGGCCTGGCGTCGGCCCTGGTCCTCAACAGCCCGTGGCTGGAGTTCCAAGCCACCGAACTTGGCCGCCGCGCGATTGCGCCGCTGGTAGGACTGCATGCCCGGCTCCACCCGCTGACGCCGCTGCCGCCCGTGGATCCGGGAATTTACACCCGCGCCGTGTCGGCTACCCTCGACGGCGAATGGGACTACAACCTCGAGTGGCGGCCCGACCGGGGCTTCCCCATCACGCCGGCGTTCCTGGACGCTGTGTTCCGCGGCCAGGCAACTGTCGCAGCCGGCTTGGGTATCGATGCTCCGGTGCTCGTGTTGCTCTCGGACAAGAGCTACCTGCAGCCGAAGTGGTCTGCCGATGCCCTCACCGCGGACGTAGCACTGAACGTCGACGCCGTGGCCCACCGCTCCCTCTCCCTGGCGGACACCGTCACGGTGAGCCGGCTACCCAACGCCTTGCACGACATCTTCCTTTCCCCGGAACCCATCCGAAGAGAAGCGTTCGAGCGCATCGGCCGCTGGCTTCCCATGGCCCTGCAACCAGGGAATGCAGTGGTGTGGGAAGCCAGGACCGCGGGCTTATAGCCCAACCCTATTTACCGAGTCCCGCCCTTCGCAGGGCTTCGGCCATGGCTGTGTTTGCAGGAGCAACCGGAGCCTGCTGGGGCTTGCCCTGGCGCGGGTTGCCCTGGCCTTGCCGCTGGGAACCCTGGGCCGGCCGCCCGCCGCGCTGACCGCCTGCACGTTCGCCGCCGCGTTGCCCCGGCTGGCCACCCGAGTCACGCCCGCCCGAAGCACGCCCGCCAGAGGTGCGGCCGCCCGCAGAGCCGGGTTCGTCGTCGAGCCTCAACGTCAGCGAGATCCGCTTGCGCTCGGGGTCGGCCTCCAGGACCTTGACCCGGACCACTTGGCCGGACTTCACGATTTCGCGCGGATCCGAAACGAATTTGTTGGACAAGGCCGAGACGTGCACCAAGCCGTCCTGGTGAACCCCAACGTCCACGAAAGCACCAAACGCAGCCACGTTGGTGACCGTACCTTCGAGGATCATGCCCGGTTTGAGGTCGGAGATCTTCTCAATACCCTCGGAGAACGAGGCCGCCTTGAACGCCGGACGGGGGTCGCGGCCGGGCTTCTCGAGCTCGGACATGATGTCCTTGACCGTGGGCAGGCCGAAGGTGCCATCGACGAACGCCTGTGGATCCAACGCCGTGGCGGGACCGCCGCCCGCTGCGACCAGGATCTTGCGCGCCACGGAGTATGCTTCCGGGTGCACACTGGAGGCATCCAGGGGCTCCGCTCCCCCGGTAATCCGGAGGAAGCCAGCGCACTGTTCGAACGCCTTGGCGCCCAACCGGGGAACCTTCTTGAGGTCGCTGCGCTTGGCGAACGGACCATTCTCATTCCGGTAGGCCACGATGTTTTCGCTCAACAACGGCCCGACGCCGGCCACCCGGCTGAGGAGCGCAGGCGAGGCAGTGTTCACATCCACGCCCACGGCGTTCACGCAGTCCTCCACCACGGCATCCAAGGACCGGTCCAGCTTCGCGGCGGTGACATCGTGCTGGTACTGGCCCACGCCGATGGACTTGGGCTCGATCTTCACCAGTTCGGCCAAGGGATCCTGGAGGCGGCGCGCGATGGACACGGCACCACGAAGCGAAACGTCCATGCCGGGCAGCTCCGAGGCGGCCAGGGCAGAGGCTGAATAGACAGAAGCCCCGGCCTCGGAAACAACCAGCTTCTGGATTCCCTTGGAGCCTGACGCTTCAAGGGATTTAATGAGCTCGGTGGCCAGCTTGTCCGTTTCACGGGAGGCCGTTCCGTTGCCGATCGCCACGAGTTCCACGTTGTGCTGCTTGGCGAGGCGGCCAAGCGTGGCCAGGGCCTCGTCCCACTTCTTTGCGGGAGCGTGGGGGTAGATGGTGTCCGTGGTGACCACCTTGCCCGTGCCGTCCACCACGGCCACTTTCACGCCTGTGCGGAGTCCCGGGTCCAGGCCCAGGGTGGCCCGGTTTCCGGCAGGCGCGGCGAGCAGCACGTCGCGGAGATTGGCCGCGAAGACGCGCACGGCTTCGTCCTCCGCGTCAGCAAACATGCGCCCGCGAAGGTCCGTGGTGAGGCGATCCAGGATCCGGCCACGCCAGGCGAGCTGCGCTGTCTGCATCAGCCACGCATCGGCGGGACGTCCCTGGTTGGCGACCCCAAGGCACTTGGCCACAGCGTTCTCGTACCTGCCGCGGGCGGCGGCCAGGGCGTCGTCGTCGGCTGGGTCCGCTTCGGCGAGATCCAGCTCCAAAACGCCGTCCTTCTCGCCGCGCAACAGTGCGAGCACGCGGTGCGACGGCATCCCTGACGGCACCTGCGTGAACTCGAAGTAATCCTTGAACTTCTGGCCCTCGGCCTCCATGCCCTTCTTGACGCGGGACACCATGCGGCCCTGCTTCCAGAGGCGTTCGCGCAGGTCCTCGGCGAGATCCGGGTCCTGTCCCACGCGCTCCACCAAAATGGCGCGGGCACCGGCGAGCGCCGTGGCAGCGTCCTCAATGGAGTGCTCGGCGTTGAGATACTTGGCGGCTTCGGTGGCGGGGTCCAGCTGCGGGTTGGCGAGCAGGACGTCTGCCAGCGGCTCGAGACCGGCTTCGCGGGCGATCTGCGCTTTGGTGCGGCGCTTGGATTTGAAGGGAAGATAGATGTCTTCCAGCCGGGCTTTGGTATCGGCGCCGACGACGGCGGCTTCCAGTTCCGGGGTCAGCTTGCCTTGCGCGGCGATCGCCTCAAGGACGGCCTTCCGGCGTTCTTCGAGCTCACGAAGGTATCTGAGGCGCTCTTCGAGGTCGCGCAGCTGGGTGTCATCGAGCGTCCCGGTGGCTTCCTTGCGGTAGCGGGCGATGAAGGGGACGGTGGATCCGGCGTCGAGCAGTTCCACCGCGGCCTTGACCTGCCAGGCTTTGACGCCAAGTTCTTCGGCGATTTGTGCGTGGATGGCGGAGTCAGCTGACTGGTGTTGGAGATTTGAAGTCACCATGACAGTTTGCCTCACCTGGGCTTGCGGGTGGGAACGGGCCGCGAGGCGTTCCCGTGGCGGGAGTGCCTCGCGGCGGCTGACTTTGCCCTCTGACACCTGCTAGTGCGACATGTGCTCCTTGGCTGAGATGTGCTCCACCATTTCGCCCAGGCGCTGTTCGGCGTAGTGGTTGCGGGCGATGTCGCCCTGGCTGATGATGCCCACCAGTTTGTGGTCGCTGATGACGGGCAGGCGGCGTACCTGGTGCTCTTCCATCATGGTCACGGCGTCGTCAACGCTGGCATCGGCGTCCACCCAGTAGGGCTTGCCGCCGGCTAGCTCGCTGGCAAGGACTTGGCGGGCGTCCTTACCTTCGGCCAAACACTTGACCACGATGTCGCGGTCCGTGATGAAACCGGTGAGCTTGCCGTCGCTGCCGCAGATGGGAAGTGAACCGCAGTCCAGATCCCTCATCAGCATGGCGGCTTCCTGGAGAGTCTTGTCCTCGGCGATGCACTGCGCATTCGTCGTCATGAATTCACGCACGGCACTCATGGGTCCTCCTTCATCGATGGGGATTATCGACGCGGGGCCCTTCGGCTCCAACGCCGATGATGCCAGACTACGCCCGCCGGGTAGCCGTGACCAGACGGATTTCAGTCCTCCGCGATGTCCTCGGCCCAGAGTTCCGGATGCTCTTCCTGGAAGGCGCGCATCATGTCCACACAGCGTGGATCATCCAGGACAACCACCTCCACACCGCGTGAGCGAAGGAGGTCGAACTCGCCCGGGAAAGTCTCGGCCTCCCCCACCACCACCCGGGGAATCTTGAACTGGATGATGGTTCCCGTGCACATCGCACAGGGTGCCAGGGTGGTGTACAGGGTGGTGTCGCGGTAGCTCTTTTGCCGGCCGGCCGCACGCAGTGCCGACATTTCCCCGTGCGCAATGGGATCGCCATGCTGGACGCGTTCGTTATGCCCGGTTGCCACGACTCTTCCGGCGCGTGCCAAGGCTGCACCGATGGGAATTCCGCCCTCACCGAGGCTCTTCTGCGCGGCCTGGTAGGCGGCTTCAAACGCGGGATCTGCTGTGGGCACTGTTTCGGTCATGGGTGCAGTCTAAATCGAGCGCAGGCAATAATGCGGGGCTATATTGGCAGGGCCCGCTGATAGCTTGGCTTGCAAGGGTATTCACAGCAAGGAAGGCAGGTGGCCCGCAGTGTTCTTTCTCGATCCGGAGCCGGCAGGCGCCCCGCAGGACCTGGTTTTCTCGGCCAGTGATCTCGTCATCGCCGCTACCTGCGAGTACCAGTTGCTTCGCAAGCTCGACGAAAAACTTGGCCGGTCTCCCAAGCAGGATTTCCCGGCCGATGCCATGCTGGAACGCACTGCAAAACTCGGTGATGTCCACGAACACCGGGTCCTGGACGAGTTCGTGGCCAGGTTCGGCCACTGGGACCCGGCAACGGGAACCGGAGTTTACGACGTCGTTCCCGCCACCGCGATGGACCGCGGCACGCTGACGGCCAAGCACGCGGAATCCATCGATGCCTTGCGGGCCGGTGCGGATGTGGTGTTCCAGGCCGCCTTCTTTGACGGCACCTTCCATGGCCGTTCCGACTTCCTGGTCAAGCGGCCCGGCGGTCACTACGCAGTGTTCGACACCAAACTGGCCCGCCATGCCAAGGTCACAGCCCTCCTGCAGCTGGCCGCCTACGGGGACCAGCTCATTCAGGCAGGCATCACCCCGGACCCCTTGGTCACCCTGGTGCTGGGCAACCGGGTCCACAGCGATCATTCGTTGTCGCAGATCCTGCCGGTGTTCAAGGAGCGGCGGGAGCGGTTCCTCGGAATGACCGCTGCACACCGTGCAGGCAGCGAACCTGTTGCCTGGGGCGATCCCCGGTACTCTGCCTGTGGCCGCTGCGACTACTGCGCTGAACAGGTTCAGCTGCACAGGGATCTGCTGATGGTTGCCGGTATGCGCATCAGCCGGCGCAAGAAGCTGATCGAGGACGGCGTCACCACCATCGACCAGCTGGCCGCATTGCCGGCAGCGGGAGATCCGACGCTGCTGCGGCTCCGCGAACAGGCGCGGCTCCAAACAGGAACCGGAACCCCTCACGGCACTGTGGAGTACACGGATCAATCCGGAGAACCCAAAGCAATCAGCTACAACGTGCTGGCGGACAACACCTTGGGACGACTGCCCGCGCCCGATCCCGGCGACATCTTCTTCGATTTCGAAGGCGACCCCCTGTGGCAGGATCCCGTCACCGGAAAATGGGGCCTGGAGTACCTGTTCGGCGTCATTGAGAACCCTGTTGAGCCCGATGCTTCCCCGGTGTTCCGTCCCTTCTGGGCGCACTCCCGCGCCGAGGAAGGCCAGGCGTTCGTCGACTTCCTGGAGTACGTCGCCAAGCGCCGGGCGCAGTATCCGGGCATGCATATCTACCACTACGCCGCTTACGAGAAAACTGCCCTGCGGAACCTGTCCTTGACGCACGTGGTGGGCGAAACCGCCGTCGACGACCTCCTGCGCCAAGGCGTCCTGGTGGACCTTTACGACACCGTCCGGCACAGTATCCGGATTTCCTCGAACTCCTACAGCATCAAGAAACTTGAGCCCTTGTACATGGGGCAGCACCTCCGCTCCGGAGAGGTCACCGACGCTGGCGCGTCCGTGGTTGCGTATGCGGATTTCTGCACCGCCCGGGACACCGGACAGGCTGCCGAAGCCGCTGAGATCCTTGAAGGCATCCGGGACTACAACGAATACGATTGCCTCTCCACGCTGGAACTGCGCAACTGGCTGCTCGCGAGGGCGGCGGAACGCTCCATCCCTCCCGGATCGTTCCGTGACGGGCCCGCTGACCCGGAGACAGGGACCCAGAAAGACCAGGACGCAAACAAATACGAGGCCGCACCCGAAGAGACGGCATTGTTCGACTACCTTGCCCAACTCCCGGAGGCCGAACGTTCCACGCACGATGCCCTTGCGATCCGCATTGTCGCAGCCGGTGTCGGCTACCACCGGCGCGAAGACAAGCAGCACTGGTGGGGCCACTTCGATCGTCTTGAGAAGCCCACCTCCCAATGGGACGACGCCCGTGATCTCTTCATCGTGGACCATGCCGAGCTTCTGCAGGACTGGGCCAAGCCAACGCCCCGCAGCAACCCGGTCCGGATCGTCAAACTGCTCGGACGTTCCGGTGACGGTGCTGGACTGGATCCGGGCAAGAGCTACTTCAGGATGTACGGTCCCCCGCTGCCGGACGCCCTCCCGGCGAAGGAATCATCGGTTCTCGGCCGCGCCGGGTGGAGCAACACCAAAGTCACCGAGGTGGGCGAAGACGGGGACTTCGAGTCAGTCACCATAGCCGAAAGCCTTCGCAAGGACTCCACGGAGTTCGCCCAAATGCCCATGGCTTTGACCCCTGACAGCCCCATTCCGACAAACGGCCAGAGGGCAGCATTGGCGTCGCTGGCCACCAAGCTCCGGGACGGGTTGCCGGCATGGCCCAAGGACGCGGCCCTGGATCTGGTCCGCCGACAACCTCCCAGGCTGCGCAGCCTCGAAGCACTGCCCGCCGTGGAGGCCGGGCCCGACGGCTACATTGAGGCGATTACCGCCGCGGTAAAGGACCTCGACCATTCCTATCTGGCGGTACAAGGCCCTCCCGGCAGCGGAAAAACTTACGTTGGTGCCCACGTATTGGCCCGGCTCGTGGCAGATGGCTGGAAAGTGGGGGTCGTGGCCCAGTCACACGCCGTGGTTGAGCACATGCTGTGCGCCGCCGTGGAAAAGGCCGGGGTTGACCCGATGCGGGTTGCCAAAGAAGTCAAGCACAACGATCCTGTGCCTTGGACCGGCTGCGGGAAAGCCGACGTTACAGAGGCTCTGTCCATGCCTGGCGGCGCCCTGATCGGGGGCACTGCCTGGGCGGTGGTGGGCAAGGAGGTCCCGGCAGGAGCCCTGGACCTGCTGGTCATCGACGAAGCGGGCCAGTTCTCCCTGGCCAACACCATGGCCGTCAGCCGGGCAACCAAGCGGCTGCTCCTGCTGGGTGATCCCCAGCAGCTTCCGCAGGTCACCCAGGGAAAGCATCCTGAGCCCGTGGACGAGTCCGCACTGGGCTGGTTGTCCGACGGTTACAACACCTTGCCGGCCGAACTGGGCTACTTCCTGGCGTTGTCATGGCGTATGCATCCGGAACTGTGCGGTGCCGTGTCCGAGCTGTCGTACGACTCGCGGCTGGAGGCGGCACCCGCAGCATCACAGCGCCGGCTGGAAGGCGCCAGTCCTGGAATTTCATGTGTTTACGTGCAGCACACCGGTAACTCGACGTCCTCGGCCGAGGAAGCTGCGGAAGTACTCCGGCAAGTACGGGCCCACCTGGGCCTGACATGGTACGACCCCTCTGAATCCCCTGCGGGCCGTCCCCTCGACGAAACCGACATCCTGGTGGTCGCGCCCTACAACGCGCAGGTTCAGCTCATCAAGCATGAATTACACACTGCCGGCTTGAAGAAGGTTCGCGTAGGGACGGTGGATAAGTTCCAAGGGCAGGAAGCGCCCGTGGTCATCGTGTCCATGGCTGCATCCGCCGCCGGAGAAGTTCCTCGCGGCATGGAGTTCCTGCTTTCACGCAACCGCATCAACGTGGCTGTCTCGCGCGGGCAGTGGCGTGCCGTCGTCGTGCGTTCTCCCGAGCTGACCAATTATCTGCCGACGCATCCGGAAGGGCTGGAGAACCTGGGCGGCTTCGTAGCCCTCTGCCAACGCGCCGCAACCCCCAACTAGCATCCTGTGGGCTGGGCCAGGGCCTCATCCAGGACACGGCCAAAGTTCGCGGCATCGTGCGCGAAGCGGCCAAGGAAGAGGCCCGAAACGCCCGAAAGTTGAGGCAGGAGGCCGGGTTTCGCCGAGCCTCCGTAGATCACAGGAAGGCCCGGCAAACCGTGCTGGGCCAAAGCGTCCCGCAAGGCGCCGACCACCATGGAAACGTACTGGGCCGAGGCCGGTTCGGGAGCGCCGATCGCCCACACCGGCTCGTAGGCAATCACGAGCCGGGCAGCCATTGCCCAGTCCCCGGACACGGCCGCTTTGATCTGGTGGAAGACAAACTCCGCTGCGGCCTCCGGGGCGCAGGCTTCGGCCTCGCCCACGCACAACAACGGAGTAATGCCGGACCCGACGGCGGCGCCCACCTTCAGTGCCACCACCGCATCGTCTTCGGCAAAGTGCCGGCGGCGCTCTGCATGGCCGATTTCCACCAGGCCAACGCCGAGTTCCGCCAGCATGGAAGGCGCTACCTCACCGGTCCAAGGCCCGTCGGCCCAGCCGCAATCCTGTGCGCCCAGGACCAACGGCGAACCTGCCACCAGCGCAGCCGCCGCAGGGAGGACCGGGAACGAGGGGATGACAAACGGGACTACCCGCCCGGCCGCGAGGGCCGGACGGGCGTCCACTTCTGCCACCAACTGCTCCAGCCACTCGAGGGTGCGGGCGTAGCCCATGTACATCTTGGTACTGACTCCGACGTACAGGGAGTCCGGCAAGGTGCACAGGGAGGCCGGAGAGGTCAGGGCTGTCGCGTCCATTCCTACTTGCCCAGCAGCTCGTCGGCCTTGTTGGAGAACACACGGGTGCCGAACATCATGGCCGCGGCCAGGAAAGGCAGGACGCCAAGGGCGTAGACCCCCATGGTTCCCGTGTCCGAGGCCGTGATCTCGTTGACCGAGGTGCGCAGGATCGGTGCGACGAAACCGCCGAGGTTGCCCAGGGAGTTGATGAGCCCGATGCCGGCCGCTGCGGCCGTTCCGGTGAGGAACGCCGTCGGGTAGGACCAGCAGATCGGACCAATCGCCAGGAAGCTGCACACCGCAAGCGTGATGAAGATGATGCCCAGCGCCGGGAGGTGGTTGGCGCCGGCCCAGGCGGAACCGAAGATGCACAGGCCGGTGGAAACGAACAGTGCAGTGCCCCAAATACGGCGCCGCACCACTGTGTTTGCGGCCTTGCCGACGAAGTAGCAGGCAAAGATGCCGAAGAACCAGGGAATGGCGGCCATCAGTCCGACGGCGAACCCCACCTTTTGCCCTGTCAGCTGGGCCACCTGCTGCGGAAGGTAGAACGTCACGCCATAGACCGCGATCTGCAGGCAGAAGTAGATGACTGTGAAGTACCAGACACGGCCGTTACGCATGGCAGCCATGACACCGCGCGGACCCGATTCTTCCTTGACCGTGTCCTCCAACGCCATGACATCCGTCAGCGCGGCTTTCTCTTCCTTGCTCAGGAACTTTGCCTCCTGGGGGCTGTTGATCAGGAAGAAGAACGAGGCGATACCGGCCAGGATGGCCAAGGAACCCTCCACGAAGAACATGACCTGCCAGCCCGCCACTCCGGGGACCTGGTCACCGATGTTGATGAGCCAACCGGACAGCGGCGCACCCAGCATCTGCGAGAGCGGCTGGGCCAGGTAGAAGATGGCGAACATCTTCACACGGACCTTGTTGGGGAACCATGCGGCAAGGAACATGATCACGCCCGGGAACAGCCCGGCTTCGGTGACGCCCAGCAGGAACCGGAGGATGATGAACGAGGTTTCACCCTGCACGAACGCGAAGCACGCGGACACAATGCCCCAGGTGATCGCGATGCGTGCCAGCCACATTTTGGCGCCGAACTTGGTCAGCAACAGGTTGCTGGGGATTTCAAACAGGGCGTAGCCGATAAAGAAGATACCGGCTCCCAGGGCGTAGGCCCCGGCGGTGATGCCCTTGTCCACGCCGAGGGCCGCTTCGGCGAATCCCACGTTGGTGCGGTCAAGGAATGCTACTACGTACAGGATGACCAACATGGGCATCAGCCGGAATGAAGCTTTGGATATGGCCGATTTCAGAACCGGCGAATCCAACAATTCCTTGGTGGAACTCGAGGCAACAGACATCGAAACTCCTCTTTGAGTAGTCAATTGGGGGGAGATAACCTGAGCGGGCTATCAGCGCGGGAAGAACATGAGCACCAGGCCCACGACACAAACGACGACGCCCACGGCGAGGTAGATCTTCCTTTCCCGGGTCCAGGTCTTCATCGATGAAGCCCTAGTGCATGTACAGTCCGCCATCCACATTCAGCGTCTGGCCGGAGATGTATCCGGAGTCCTCGCTGATGAGGAAGGCGATGGCGGCGGCGATGTCGCGGGTGGAGCCCACGCGGTTCACCACGAGGTCCTTGGTGAGTTCGTCCTTGCGTTCCTGGCTCAGCGTGCCACCCATGATGTCGGTGTCGATGGGTCCGGGCGAGATGGCGTTGACGGTGATGTCGTACTCTCCCAGCTCGCGGGCCGTAGCACGGGTCAGTCCAATGACGCCCGCCTTCGCCACGGAGTACGGGGTCTTGGAGAACGTACCGCCGCCGCGCTGGGCGGATACCGAGGAGATGTTGACGATTCGTCCGATGCGGTTCTTCACCATGGACTCGGCAACGCGCCGGGTGGCGTAGTGGACGCCGTTGAGGTTGATGTTCAGCACGCGGTCCCACTCAGCCGGTTCCAGTTCGAGGTAGCCGATGGGCGAGCTGACGCCGGCAACGTTGGCCAGCGCCACGATCTGGGGCAGTTGGGCCTCAAGCTCGTCAATGGCTGCGCGTACTTCTGCTTCGTTGGCCACATTTGCGCCGACGCCGTGGGCCTGGACACCGTATTCGGCGGCGATTTCCTTGGCGGCAGCCTTGCAGGCGGCGTCATCGAGGTCGATGATGCCGATGTTCCAGCCCTGCGCGGCGAGGTAGTTGACGGTGGCACGGCCGATGCCGCGCTCGGAAACCGCACCTGTGACGATTGCGGTGCGTTCTGCGGGGAAAGTCATGTGGTTTCTCCTGGATTAGTTGATCGGTGCCGGGCCGAGCTCTTCAATGAGCTTCTGCATGGCGACGTAGGCCTTGTTGCGGTAGGCGATCAGTTCCGGCGTGCGTTCTGCCGGAACATTGAGGAAGCCCGCACCGGTCTTGGTGCCGAGCTTGCCTGCCTCCACCAGGTCCGAGAGGATCTTCGGCGTCGCGAAGCGCTCCGGGAAGCCGGTCTGCAGCGACTTGTAGCAGAAGTTGTAGACGTCCAACCCGGCCATGTCCGCGATGGCGAACGGGCCGAAGAAGGGCAGGCGGAAGCCGAACGTCGTGCGCACCAGGGTGTCGACGTCGTCCGCTGTTGCGATGCCCTGTTCCACGAGCTGCGCCGCTTCGTGGAACAGCGCGTACTGCAGGCGGTTGAGGACGAACCCGGTGACGTCCTTGACGACGGCGGTCTGCTTGCCGGCCGCGTGGACGAGGTCGCGTGAAGCGGCCACCGTTGCCGCCGAAGTCCCTGCGTGGGGGATGACCTCCACACCGGGAATGAACGGCGACGGGTTGGAGAAGTGGATGCCCAGGAAGCGCTCCGGGTTGGTCACGGCCTCGGCGAGTGCGGCGATGGAAATCGTGGAAGTGTTGGAGCCGATCAAGGCATCCGGACGGGCTGCGGCGCTGATCCGCGCGAGCGTCTGGTGCTTGATCTCCAGGACCTCGGGAACGCATTCCTCAATGAAGTCCGCGTCAGCGACAGCTTCCTCGATGTCCTTGGCGGCCCACAGGTTCTGCTTGAGGATTTCGGTGGCGCCTTCAGGGAAAAGGCCTTCAGCGATGAACTGCTCGGACTCCACCAGGAGACGGTCGTAGTTCTTCTGTGCCACCTCAGCTGAGACGTCAGCCAGCGCAACGCGTGCTCCACCCAGTGCCAGGACCTGCGCGATTCCGCCGCCCATGTAGCCGGAGCCAACGACGGCGATCTTCCGGGCTGCGTTGTCCACAGCGGCTTCAGTGGTTTCAGTGCCTTCGTTAACGGTCATGATCAGACTGCCTTTGTGTAATCGGGCTCGTACGAGCAAATGGCGTCCACCTTGGCGGCGGAGGATGAGTTTTCGTCAAAACGGTGGCCGAGCCACTCTCCCACCAGCTTCTTGGCCAGTTCGAGGCCAATCACCCGCTGGCCGAGGGTGAGGACCTGTGCGTTGTTGCTAAGCACAGAACGTTCCACGGAGTAACTGTCGTGCGCGGTGACGGCGCGGATGCCTGGCACTTTGTTCGCCGCGATGGCCACGCCAAGACCCGTTCCGCAGATCAGCAGGGCCCGGTCCGCTTCGCCTTCTGCCACCTTGCGGGCAGCGTCCACAGCCACGTGCGGGTAGGCGGTGGAATCGTTGGGGCCTACGCCGACGTCGGTTACTGACGCTACACGCGGGTCGGCTTCCAGCAGGGCCAGGAGGGCGTTCTTGTATTCCACTCCGGCTTCATCGTTGCCGACGACGATGCGCCAGCCTGGTGTGTTGCTCATTCTGCTGCTCCGTTTCCGGCCGCTGTGGAGGGAGCCACGGCGGCCAGTTGTGAATCGATGTGGCGGGAGATCCTTGCGGCGATCAGGCCGAAGGACACTGCACCGGGATCGGGGTGTCCGATGCTTTTCTCGGCGAGGGGACGTGCGCGGCCCTTGAGCGGCCGGAGGTCGGCGGTCCTGGCGGCAGCGGACTCGGCCGCTGCAGCGGCGACTGCCAGGGCCCGGTCAACGGGAGCACCGCCGTCGAGCTCTGCCAGGAAGGCGTCCCGGAAAGGCAGGAGGGCATCCACCATGGTTTTGTCACCGGGGTCGGCCTTGCCCAGCTCGGTGATGGCGCGGGCGAAGGCTTCCACAGCGGCGGCAGCGTCCTTGGAACTGTAGGACTCCCGGTTTCCGAGCGCCAAACCGGCTGCGATCACTGCCGAACCCCACAACGCTCCGGAAGTGCCACCGGCCCGCTCGCTCCAGGCCTCGCCGGCGTTGGCAAGGACCCGCGAAACGGAAGAACCGCTCGCAGCTTCGCCCGCCTGGGCGGCGGCATCCACGCCGCGGCGCATGCCAATACCGTGGTCGCCGTCGCCGGCGATTGCGTCCAGCTTGCCGAGCTCCTCTTCATGCTCGACGACGACGTCCCGCACCTGGGCGAGAACTGCCACGGCCTGCCGCCCGAGTTCGGCGGCAGCCGGGGTGGGCTGTTCGACGTCGGCGGTTTCGGCGTCGTCGATGGTCGCCGCAGCACGGGCTGCGCGGGGTGCCATGCTGCCCTTGCGGAACGCAGGTGTGTCAGCCGGGGCCGCCCAGTACTGCTCGAGTTCCTCGTCCAACCACAGCAGGGTCAGCGACAGTCCGGACATGTCCAGGCTGGTCACCAGCTCGCCGCACTCGGGTTCAACAATCGTCAGCCCTGCGGCAGTGAGCAGTTTTTCGATCTTCCCGAACAGCAGGAAAAGTTCGTCGTATTTGACGGTGCCGAGTCCGTTAACGATCGCTGCCACGCGGTCTCCCGCGTCCTCGGGCTTGTCGGCCAGCAACTTCGAAACCAGGAGATCCGCGAGCTCGGATGCGGTGGGCATGGGGTGTTCGGAAATGCCGGGTTCGCCGTGGATCCCCAGACCAAGGGACATCTGGCCGGCAGGTACATGGAACAGCGGGTCTGCCGCTCCGGGGAGCGTGCAACCGTCGAACGCCACCCCGAGGGAACGCGTGCGGTAGTTGGTCTTGATGGCCAAACGCTCGACGTCGTCCAGGTTCAGTCCCGCTTCTGCGGCAGCGCCGGCAATTTTGAAGACCGTCAGGTCGCCTGCAATGCCGCGGCGCTTTTCGATTTGCTCGATGGGTGCACTGGCGATGTCGTCCGTGACGGTGACCGTGCGGGTTTCGATGCCTTCGGCGTTAAGCCTCAGCTGGGCCTGGCCGAAGTGGAGGACGTCGCCGGCGTAGTTTCCGTAGCTGAGGAGGACTCCCCCGCCCGCATTGGCAGCCTTGGCCACGCGGTAGACCTGGCCGGCCGCCGGGGACGCGAACATGTTGCCGCACGCCGAACCAGCTGCAAGACCTGGTCCGACAAGCCCTGCGAAGGCCGGGTAGTGCCCGGAACCTCCACCAACCACCAACGCCACCTGGCCGGCGGGTACCTCGGTGGACCGCACCACGCCGCCGTCCACCCTGGCTACGTAGCCGCGGTTTGCGGCCACGAAACCGTCGAGCGCTTCGTCGGCGAAGTCTGCCGGGTTGTCGAAAATCTGTGTCATTTCGCAGCTCCTGCCAGCGCTGCCGCGGGCTGCTGCCGTCCTTGGGCGACCTCGCTCTTGCCCAGCTCATAGCCTTCGGACTTGGGGAGAACGTGCCTGCGGAGGTATTCCTGGTTGCTGGCGGTCACGCTCAGGCCGTCGCCCCCGTAGTGTTCGGTGCAGAGAATGCCTTGGAAGCCCACCGAGAGGGCAACTTTGAAGGCCTCGCGGTAGTTGATGAGCCCGCTTTCCATTGGAGCGGGCATGGTGATGTAGCTGTCACGGGCCACGTCTTCGTCGCGGATGTAGTTCTTCATGTGCCAGTAGTTGGAGTAGGGAAGGGTCTTGGCCACCATTTCCCGCCAGTCCTCAATGGGCCTGTGCAGGCGGATCAGGTTGCCGAGGTCCGGGTTCAGGCCAACGTTGTCCAGGCCGATGTCCTGGACCAGCTGAACGGACGAGTCGGAGGTGCCCAGGTAGGTGTCCTCATACATTTCAAGGGAGAGCAGGATGCCGGCGTCTGCGGCGTGCTTGCCGAGTTCCCGGATGCGGGAGACCGCGTTGCCCCATGCTTCCTTGTCACCGACCGGGTCCTTGTAACCCTCCACGGTCCAGAACCACAGTTGTTTCTGCTGCTCCGGGGTAATGGCCTGGTGGAGTCCGATGGAGACAACTTCACAGCCGAGCTCTGCGGCGGCGTCGATGGTGCGGTGGCTGTAGGCGAGGTTGTCGGCCCAGTCCGTGGTGTGGATGACGCTGCGACGGATCGCCGAGATCACCGGCGTCCCGATGCCTACATGCTCGGCGGTCTGTTTGAACTCGGCGAGGCGGTCCTTGCTGAGGTCACCTGGACGCACCCAGCTGTCGGTCAGGTCAGCGTTCGCGAAACCTGCTTCCTTCACTTCCTGGAGGACTTCGGCCCATACGGAAGCATCGGCGTCGTTGATGTCCCGGCCCGTGCTGTCGGTGCCCGGGAACTGCAGGAGGGCCGCTGTGATGGGCCAATTCTCGGCGGTATAGGCCATGATGATCACTCCTTCGTGGAATCCTGTTTCCTATAGGATTTACGAACCGAAGAGAACTGTCAAGCTTTTTTCTAAGATTCCTGGATCCTATATGTCATACATATGTTCGTGAAGGGGGTCACAAAAAACCCGCCGGCACCAGCCGACGGGCAGTCACAAGCGTTGCTACTCTTCGGGCGCGTCCGCGATCGCCCGTCCGCGCACCTTCTCCACATGGTCGACCATTTTCTGCGCGGCCTTCTCCGGATCGCCGCTCATCATGGCGTCCAGCACGGCCTGATGCTCGGAGATCGCCTGCTCCGCATCCGTGATGCCCACTCCCCCGAACAGCCGGAAACGCTGGATCTGCCCACCCAAGGTGTTGTAGGCAGCCAGGAGGAACTGGTTACTGGCTTGGGCCGCAATGAGTTGGTGGAACCGCTCGTCCGCTTCGAGGTAGCTTCGGTATTCAGCGAACGTTCCGCCCCTCGGGGCAGTCTTTAAGTCCTCCACCGCCTGCTTCAGGGCCTCCAGGCCCTCCGGGGTCATGCGCGCACACGCCAGGCGGGCGTTGACGGGCTCGATCGAGAGCCGGGCCTCCATGAGTTCGGCGAAGTCTTCGCGGGTAAAAACCGGAGCTACCCTGTAACCCTTCAGGGCCACACGACGGACCATCCCCGTATGCTCCAAACGAGCCAGCGCCTCACGCACCGGCGTCGGCGAAACGTCCAGTTCGCGCGCCATTCCGTCAATGCTGACGGCAGCCCCGGGCTTCAGCCGGCCATCCATGAGCCATTCAAGCAGGGCTTCATAAACGTGGTCCGCCAGGACTTGGCGACTGACAGGAAAGCCGGGGCGGGCGACTGCCGGCGAAGGTTCAGACATGCCCCAAATCCTATAGGAACGCGGGCCAATGACCGATAAGGAGACGTCGTCACATTGCGCTTGGTGGGCGGAGCTTAAAGCACGACGCCCGCACCCGGGTGGGTGCCGGCGTCGTGCTTTTCAGTGCTTTAGTTCCCGTAGAACGGGTAGTCGGTGTAACCCTCGGCGCCGTCAGCGTAGAAGGTTGAGGCGTCCGGTTCGTTCAGCGGAAGGCTGTCACGCCAGCGGCGGGCCAGGTCCGGATTCGCGATGGCCGGGCGGCCAACAACAACGGCGTCAGCAAGGCCTTCTTCGATGATGGCGAACGCTTCATCGCGGGTAGTGATCTCGCTGAAGCCGGTGTTGACCAGGAACGTGCCGTTGAAACGCTCGCGAAGATCCTGGACCAGTTCACCCTTGGGCTCGTGGTGCAGGATGCTCAGGTACGCGAGGTTGAGCGGGGCGATGGTGTCCACCAGCACCTCATAGGTGGCCCGGACATCGGCGGCGTCGGTTTCGGCAATTCCCTGGACGTTGTGCTCCGGGGAGATCCGGATGCCCACGCGGTTGGCTCCCAAGGCTTCCACCACGGCGTTGACGGTCTCGATCACGAAGCGTGCGCGATTCTCCGGGGAACCCCCATAGCTGTCGGTGCGGACATTGGAATTGGGGGCAAGGAATTCGTGCAGGAGGTAACCGTTGGCGGAGTGGAGCTCAACGCCGTCGAAGCCTGCCTCAATGGCGTTCTTCGATGCGGTGACGATTTCCTGGATCACTCCGGGGAGCTCGTCAGTGCGGAGTTCACGCGGGACGGGGTAGGGCTGCTTGCCCTTGGGGGTGCGGACCTCACCTTCGATGGCGACAGCGCTGGGAGCCACGATTTCGTGGCCGCCAGTGATGTCGGCATGCGAGACCCGGCCGCCGTGCATGATCTGGGCAAACATCCGGCCACCCTCGGCATGGACGGCGTCAGTCACCTTTTTCCATCCGGCAATCTGGTCTTCGGTCACGAGTCCTGGCTGCCCCGGGTAGGACTGGCCTGCCGGCGTCGGGTAGGTTCCCTCGCTCACGATCAGGCCCAAGGAGGCGCGTTGACGGTAGTGCTCTGCGATCAAGGAACCGGGCACACCCTGTTCGCCGGCGCGGAGCCGCGTCAGCGGGGCCATTACCAATCGGTTGGAAAGTTCAAGCTCGCCGAGGGCCAAGGGGGAAAACAGCATGCGCAGTTCCTTTCAGAATGAAACAGGTTCATTGCCCACAACTGCATGGCGTCTGCAACTATTCCGGCTGAGGTGCAGATCACATGGTCCGCGCCGGCGCTGCTTCGCCAGGTCCCCCCGCTTGCTGCTCCAGCAACGCATTCACTCTGCGGAGGTAGGAGCCCCAGTAGCGACGGTACTCCTCTCCTTCCAGGGTGAAGTCGCCAGAGACTTCAAGGTCGCTCTCAATGGTCAGGCGGGATCCGCGTCCGGTGCCCTCCAGCCGGTACCTCGTCAGCGTGTCCGGGCCGACCGGTACCCGCGGGCGGGTGACGGCCAGCTGCTCCGGAACCTCCTCTACGACTTCCAGCACACCGATGTGGCCGTTGCGGTGGAAGAAACACTGAAGTTCGCCCGGTCCATCCGGAATAGCGGGCACGGATACGGCGTGATAGACGCCGTCCTCCAAAGAGAGCGAGGATTCGGCAGGGCGAATAACTGCCCACACGGCCGAAGGTGGGTGTGCAAATTCCTCGGAGGCGGCGATGGTAGTCGTCGTCGGCTCCGCCGCGCTGGCTCCGGGCGAACGAACAGCGCCTCCGGCCTTGCTTTTCCGCCCAAGCATCATTCCCTGGACAAGAGTCAGCAGCAGGCCACCGACCACCAGGGCAAGAACGGGGATGCCCCGGTTGTCGTTGCGTTGCAGCATGGATGCACCAAGGACGCTGAGGGACACCAGCCCTGAGAGCGCCAGCACCGCAAAGTAGCCAATAACTGTACTTTTCACAGGGATAGAGTGTCACGGCCACGCGCCCCGCCCGGGCTGACACACCCCTGCGCTGTTACTTGGTCAGGTCCCGCATGGACTCGTCGAAGCACTCACAGAGGGCAAGAACTGCCACCAGGTGGGCTTCCTCGGCATGCGGCGGATCCGTGTTGATGTTGATGGCTTCGCTGACGGATTGCGCCAGGTCTTTGGAGTCCCTGCCCGTCAGCGCCCACACCTTGGCCCCGGACGCTTTGGCAGCGGTTGCTGCGTCGCGGAGATCGTCCGTGATCCCCTTGGCGGCCAGCAGCACCACGATGTCTCCCTGCCTGACCACCGAGGGTATCTGGCCACTGATTGTTTCCCCGGCGTCCTTGTTGGCAACGATTGCCGTGAAGGAGCCGGGGCTGCCGTCGTGAGGGTGTGCGGCATCGTGGGCAGTCAGCTCGGAGGTAAACCGGTCGGCTTCGTGGGCTGAGCCGTCGCTTCCAGCAGCGAACACACTGCCGCCCCGCAGGCGGACACGGGCCAGCTCTTCGCCCCACTCCGCAAGCCTGGATGACTCCCTTCGCAGGGCCGCCACGGCCGGGCCGATCTCACCAAGATGGCCAAGGACAACGTCAACTGCATGCCGGTTCGCCTTCGACTCGGTCCCCCGGATTGCCTGGCCAGTCCGTCTCACCACAATGCTCACTTTCCTACCTCCGCTTCGTCGTCGAAACTACAGGTTCCTTTCATCCTCACGCGTCGAGCCGTCGCGCCTGCTCCGATCGCGCGTGAGTCGCTCGCCTTCAGCCAGATTGGAGCTGTCGGAGGCATCGGCACGGTCCGCAGCATGGGTACGGTTCACGTCTTCGACGCGGTCCGGCGTGCCAGTGCCCCGGTCCGGCGCGCCATTGCCACGATCGCTTGCGCGGCCGGAATCGGCGGGCCGGGCCGCAGCAGCATTGGGATCCAGCTTTTCTGCGTGGCGAAGATGCTCTTCCACACGCCCGTGGGCTTCGTCGGCCTTTTCCGCATGCCTTTCGGCGTCCATACGGAGCCGGTTTGCTTCGGCTTCCGCTTGCAGCGCATTCGCCTCGGCTTGCGCAGCATCCGCTTTGGCCTGATGGGCGTCGATGGCTTCTTCCTGGGCCTTTTCGCGCAATTCCTCTGCCCTGCGGTGGTTGGCTTCAGCCTTCTTGCGGCGTCCGACCACCACGGCGAAGATCACAGCGGCGATGACCACCACGGCCAGCACGATGATCAGTACCAGTTGTCCTGTATCCATAAGGATTACCTCCCTGGTGAGCGGACTTCTGTGGGCGCCGCTCGCGGCCCTCGCTGTGATTAATATTCGAGGCGTACCCACATCGGCTTATTCCTAAACGTCTCCGGGCCCGCCTCTCCTTTATGGTAGCTAGTTATCAGGTTACTTACTAGTTTCAGCACCAGTCTTTTCAGGACGGTCCCGAGGGCGCCTCGGCAGCCTTGTGCCACGGCGTGATCTCTGTTTCGCTGGGAAGGTCTCCAGCAGAGCGGGACCCACCCCAGCAGCACAGCAGGGAGATCCAAAAGTGAAAGCAGTGACATGGCAAGGCCGGCGCTCGCTCAGCGTGGAAGACGTTCCGGACCCCACCATCCAGGAGCCCACGGACGCGATTGTCCGCATCACCTCCACCGCCATCTGCGGCTCGGACCTTCACCTGTATGAGGTTCTGGGCCCGTATATGCACAAGGGCGATGTCATTGGCCATGAGCCCATGGGCATCGTGGAAGAGGTGGGATCCGAAGTCCATCGCCTCAAGAAGGGCGACCGCGTGGTGGTCCCCTTCAACATCTCGTGCGGGCATTGCTACATGTGCAACCTTGGCCTGCAATCCCAGTGTGAAACCACCCAGGTCACGTCCAAGGGATCGGGAGCGGCGCTGTTTGGCTATTCCGAACTGTACGGCTCCGTTCCGGGCGGACAGGCCCAGTACCTGCGTGTGCCTTTCGCGGATTACGGCCCCGTACGAGTGGATTCGGACGCACCGGACGAACGCTACCTCTTCCTCTCCGACATTCTGCCCACCGCGTGGCAAGCAGTGGAGTACGCCAACGTTCCGGACGGCGGAACCTTGGCTGTCCTGGGCCTGGGGCCGGTAGGCCAGTTTGTCACCAGGATCGGTCTGCATAAGGGTTTCCGGGTCATTGGCGTTGATCCCGTCCCGGAACGGCGTGCAATGGCGGAAGCGCATGGCGTGGAGACTCTGGACTACAGCCCGGATGTTTCCGGGAAGATCCGCGAGGAGACGCTCGGCCGGGGGCCGGACGCCGTCGTTGACGCGGTGGGCATGGAAGCGCATGGTTCGCCGGTGGCTTCCTTCCTTCACCGGGCGGTGTCGCTCCTCCCGGACAAGCCGGCGCAGGTGGCCATGGAGACCATGAGCGTCGACCGGCTTGCCGCTCTCCACACGGCCGTGGACATGGTCCGCCGCGGCGGCACCATTTCCTTGAGCGGCGTCTACGGCGGCCAAGCCGACCCCATGCCGCTCATGACCATGTTCGATAAGCAGATCCAGCTCCGCATGGGCCAATGCAATGTGCGCAGCTGGGTGGACGACCTCCTCCCGTTGGTGGAGGACGACGCCGATCCCCTGGGAGTCATGAGTCTGGTCACGCACACCGGTGGCTTGGATGAAGCGCCTGCACTCTATGAGAAGTTCCAGAAGAAGCAGGACGGGTGCATCAAGGTAGTGCTGAAGCCTTGACGCCAAGGCAGGTATCCCCTGTGCTTACGCCAGATGCCTGCCACCCGTGACGCCGATGACCGAGCCCGAGATGTAGCTGGAATCCTCGGTGGCCAGCAGCACATAAGTGGGGGCGAGTTCGGCGGGCTGTCCGGCCCGGCCCAACGGAATAACCAGGGCAGACTTCCCAGGATTCTGCATGGGCTGGGCGGACGGTTGCGGTGCTGCCCCCAAGTCTCCGGGAGCCACGGCGTTAACGCGGATACCCCGGGGCCCCAAGGCTTCGGCCAGGGAAAACGTCATACTGTTGACGGCTGCCTTGCTGGCGGCAAAGTCGATCAGCCGCGGATCGGGGTGGTAGCCCTGGATTGAGGACGTGTTGATGATGGCAGCTCCGGGCTGCAGATGCGGCAGGGCAGCCTTGCAGAGCCAGAACAGGGCGTAGACGTTGGTTTTGAAGGTCCGGTCAAACTGTTCGTTGCCCAGGTCTTCAAGCCCCTGGCTGGTGGTCAGCAGATAGCCGGCATTGTTCACAAGCACATTGAGTCCGCCGAACTCTGCAACGGTCTGCGCTACGGCTTCCTGGCAGAACTCCTCATCCTGCAGGTCGCCGGGCAGGGCCAGCGCCCGGCTTCCGGCGTCGTCGATGAGCTTGACGGTTTCCTCGGCGTCCTGTTCATCCTCCGGCAGATACGTAAAAGCAACGTCCGCGCCTTCGCGGGCGTAAGCGAGGGCCACGGCCCTGCCGATGCCGCTGTCACCGCCGGTGATCAGCGCGCGCATGCCCATCATCCGGTGGTGGCCAACATAATTTTGCTCGCCGTAGTCGGGGCGGGGAGTTGTGGCCTCCGCCCAGCCGTAGTCCTGTGGCTGGGGCCCGGCGGCTGCGGCCGGGTCTGCACCCATGGGAGCCCCGGATTCCTCACCGTCTTCTTCGGGCGGTTCCACGGAAGGCCGGATGCCCTGGTTAACCAGGGCCATCGCGATGTCTTCATCCAAGTCTGCCTGTCCCGATTCCCCGTCCCGGGTGTCCTGAGCCATGGCTTCAGTGTAAGCATCCTGTCCATTATCGGAGCACGTTCAGGAAGTACCCAGAATTGCTCGTTAGCCTAGCAATTGTCAGCGTTGGACTACATCGAAGGAGATCCCATGGGACTCGGAGACAAGATCAGCAACAAGGCACAGGAAGTCACCGGCAAGGCCAAGGAAGCCTTGGGAGACGCCACGAACAACGAGAAACTGCAGGCCGAAGGCGTTGCCGACCAGGCAGCAGCCAAGACCAAGCAGGCGGGCGAGAACGTCAAGGATGCCGCGAAGGACGCCTTCGACAAGTAAGCCCCACAGCACTAACCACACAGCACAACACCCCGGCTCCCTCGATGGGAGGCCGGGGTGTTCTGCGCCCCCAAGTAGGTAGCAGATGATGCCGTTCTGAGCTCTGATAACGGCCTTATCTGCTACCTGGTTGGGTCGGGGCGGTTACTTTTGCGCGGGCAGGACCAGTTCGCCCGACTTGTCCGTGGACAAGGCGAGGGACGAGATGTACTGGGGTTCGCCGTCGGGCCCGTTCTGCCCGGAGCGGAGCATGTCCGGGCGTTCGAACTCCAGGCCCGTGACGTGGCAGAGGAGCTTGGCGTCGCTCGGGTTGCCATCGGCGTCGAACATCGGCAGCTCGATGCCGTCATCGCCGCGACGCAGGTAGTAGCGGCCCTTGGTCGCCAGGGCCAGCACGGGCGGCAGCACCAGGGCCAGGCCCACGGCGAAGATCGGCGAGAACGGCTGGACGGCCGAGCCGAAAGCCCCGAAGAACACCGCGATGGACACCCCGGCGGAAACCAGCATGGACACGAAGCCCACCGGGTTTACGGCGTAGAGCATGCCGCGCCGGAATTCCGGAACCTTGGGCGAGATCTTCAGAAGGTACTTGTTGATGGCGATGTCCGAGGCCACCGTGACCACCCAGGCCATGGCGCAGTTGGCGTAGAAACCCAGGATGGTGTTGAGGAACTCGAACATGTTCGACTCCATCAGGATCAACGCAATCACCAGGTTGACCACCACGAACACCATGCGTCCCGGGTAGGTCTTGGTGATGCGGGTGAAGGAGTTGGTCCAGGCAAGAGATCCGGAGTAGGCGTTGGTCACGTTGATCTTGATCTGCGAAATGACCACCAGCACCACGGCCAGGGTCATCGCGAGCCAGGCCGGCATCATCTCTTCGTAGACACCCAGGAACTGGTGTACCGGCTCGTTCGCGGAAGAAGCAGCAGCGGGGTCGAGCTTGGCGATGAGGTAGATGGCGATGAACAGGCCGATGATCTGCTTGATGGCGCCGAAGATCACCCAGCCCGGTCCGGCGAGGATCACTGCACGCCACCACGCGCCCTTGTTTTCTGCGGTCTTTGGCGGCATGAAGCGCAGGTAGTCGATCTGCTCGGCGATTTGGGCCATCAGGGACAGGCAGACGCCGGCGGCCAGCATCACGGAGGCCAGGTTGGGCCCGCCGTCTCCCGAAGCACCCGTGAAGGCGAAGAAGGCATCGATGCTTTCGGGGTGGGACAGGAGAAGGTAGCCAACCGGAACCACCATGAGCAGCAACCACAGGGGCGTAGTCCACACCTGCAAGGTAGCGAGCGTCTTCATCCCGTAAATCACCAGCGGAATGATGATGATGGTGGACACGGCGTAGCCAATCCACTGAGGGATGCCGAGGCCCAGCTGCAGGCCCTGGGCCATGATGGAGCCTTCCAGGGCAAAGAAGATGAAGGTGAACGTGGCGAAGATGATGTTGGTGACCACCGAGCCGTAGTAGCCAAAGCCTGAGCCACGGGTGATGAGGTCAAGATCAATGTTGTACCGGGCCGCGTAGTAGGCAAGCGGAAAACCGGTGGCGAAGATGATCACTGCAGCCACGATGATGCCGAAGATGGCATTCACCGTTCCATAGGCGATGCCGATATTCGCGCCAATGGAGAAGTCGGCCAGGTAGGCAATGCCGCCCAGGGCACTGGTGGCCACCACGCCGGCGCTCCACTTCCGGTAGGAGCGGGGGGCGAACCTGAGGGTGTAATCCTCCAGGCTTTCCTTCGCTGCACTCATAGCGTCGGCGTTGCCTGACGCTGGAACAGCTGAGGTACCGGGAACGACGGCGGCGCTCCCCGCCGTCGTTGGCTCCAGCGTTGCGGTACTCGTCGTATCGTCGCTCATGCGGGCTCGCTTTCTTCGTGGGTCCTTGGCTCGTCCACGACGCTAGTCACGCAGCGCGTCAATCCAGTCACGGGCGTGTTTCGCACCTGTAACTTCTGCATCAGGGCTATCAATGGTTCCGCCGCCAAAATCCCGGATCAGCCTTTGTGCGCACCCCACAAAATAGGCTCCGAGCTGCACCGATACCGTCGAGGACATGACCCATGCACCCCAGGAAGTGACCGGCTACGCCATTCTCGACACCGCCCGCAGGCAGGTCCTGGGACGCGGCGAAGGCCTGAAGGAAAGCCAACTTGTCGAGATTCTGCGGCTCCCCGACGAGGCCATCCCGGCGGCCCTGCAGCTGGCCCACGAAGTGCGGCTCAAGCATTGCGGCGAGGACGTGGAGGTGGAAGGAATCATCTCCATCAAGACCGGCGGCTGCCCTGAAGACTGCCATTTTTGCAGCCAGTCCGGATTGTTCGACTCCCCTGTCCGCGGAGTGTGGCTGGACATCCCGGAGCTCGTCAAGGCAGCCAAGGAAACTGCCGCAACCGGCGCCACGGAGTTCTGTATCGTCGCCGCCGTGCGTGGCCCTGACATCAAGCTCATGAACCAGATCAAGTTCGCGATCGACCGCATCAATGAAGAAGTGGACATCAACATCGCCTGTTCCCTGGGCATGCTCACCCGGCGCCAAGTGGACCAGCTGGCCGAGTGGGGCGTGCACCGCTACAACCACAACCTCGAAACGGCCCGCAGCTTCTTCCCCAAGGTCGTCACCACGCACAGTTACGATGAACGCCTGGAAACCTGCGCCATGGTGAAGGCTGCCGGCATGGAACTGTGCTGCGGAGCCCTGATCGGCATGGGCGAATCGGTGGAGCAGCGCGCGGAATTGGCCGCCCAACTGGCCGCCCTTGAACCGCACGAAGTCCCCCTGAACTTCCTCAATCCCAGGCCCGGAACACCTTTGGAGAACCAGGGGATCATGGATGGCAAAGATGCCCTTCGCGCCATTGCGGCATTCCGGCTCGCCATGCCCCGCACCGTGCTCCGCTACGCCGGCGGACGCGAACTGACCCTCGGTGACCTCGGCACCCGCGAGGGTCTGCTCGGCGGAATCAACGCGGTCATCGTCGGCAACTACCTCACCACGCTTGGCCGTCCTGCCAATGCCGACCTCAATCTTCTGGTGGAGCTGAACATGCCCATCAAGGAACTCCAGAAGTCGCTGTGAGCGCCGCGGCACCGCCCGCCTACTGCGGGCACTGCGGAGGTGACGGCCCGACGTCGGACACCCACCAAAGCTGCCGTCAGCAGTTGGCGCTGGAGCCGCCCCGCTTTTGCCCGCAATGCCGCAGACGGATGAAAGTCCAGGTCACGCCGCTGCTTTGGACGGCGGAATGCTCGCGGCACGGACTTTTGGGTCCGGCCGTTGGTACGCGCCCCGGGGCAGTATCCACGCACACTGCGCCTGGGTAGGCTGGTTGCCATGGGCGAGAGCCGGGACCTGCTGACGCCGGAGCAGCGCAGCCGCAACATGTCCAAAATCCGGGGAAAGAACACCAAACCGGAGTTGCTGGTCCGCAGGCTTCTGCATGCCAAGGGCTACAGGTACCGTCTGCACGGCCAGTCCGGCAGGACCAAGCTCCCCGGGCGGCCCGACCTGGTGTTTGCCGGCCGGCGCAAGGTCATCTTTGTGAACGGCTGCTTCTGGCATTTCCACGACTGCAAGGTTGGCCTGCATGCTCCCGCCGCGAATGCGGATTTCTGGGCAGCCAAGCGCAGCCGGACCCGGGAACGGGATGCACAGCAACGGGAGCAGCTTGGTGCGTACGGGTGGGAGGTGCTGACGGTGTGGGAATGCGAACTGAAGGACCTTCCGGTTCTCGAAAACCGGTTGACGGATTTTTTGGGGTCGCGCGCCGGTTACGGCCTGGACGACGTTGAGGGGGCAGACTCGACGGGGTGATCGGAACCCACACTGTGGGATCCCTGCTCCCAGAGAGCGTAGGCTGCGGTCCCGCCGATGCCGAGAAGGGTCGCCATGCAGAAGGCGATGATGACCATCAGCCCAGGTGATGGTCGAGCACCACTGTCCATGCTGTTCCCCTCTCCTTGATCGGCGTCTGAAGGTCTCCCGGATCAGGGATTTCTTCTGTTCTGCCCCACTCTGCGGCCCCGGTATCAAGACTCCCTCTGAGTCCGCTCAAGATTGGATCAAGCTTTGCTTTTATGGCACTTCCGCTGTTCCGCGGGTTCTACTGTTGAAGCGTGAATCCAATGTTCGGAGGCGGGAGGGGTTTGGTGTCTGAGTATGACGAGTGCACAGACGCCCTGGTGGATCACACCGTTCTCACCGGCCTCCAGGCCGAGCTCGGCGGCGACCCGACCATCATCCACGCGTTTGTCCGCAACTATGTGGCCTTGTTGCCTTGGCGGGTTTCCCGGCTGCACCGCGCCCTGGACAATCTGGACATCGATGACGCCATGGACGCTGTCCTTAGCCTGAAAACGTCAAGCCATATGGTGGGTGCGATCTGTATGGACCGCTTGGCGACGGAACTGGAAATGAGCATCCGGCTGGTGCCCGCTGCCGATCACCTGCACGAACTCACTGATCAGGTCCGCGCGATCGAGAACTTCGTCTTTGGGACAATCCGCGAACTGGAAACCCCGATTCCATAAAGTTCTTCACCTTATTGAAGAGAAACCATTGACTCGCTAAAAATCTTCACTATAGTTGTGTGAGTTAGCTCACCAACGAAGGATGCGGCAATGACCACCGAGACTCCTGCCCCACCAGCCACCAGCGAACTGCTGGCGACTGTAGGTAACAAGGTGCGCACCATGCGCAAGGCAAAGGGCATGACCCTCGCCCAACTCTCGGACATTACGGGCCTCAGCCAGGCAATCGTCAGCCAGATCGAACGCGGCATGGCCAACCCTTCCTTCACCACCTTGGCGCAGCTGGCCCACGGCCTGGACATCCCCGTAGGGAGATTCTTCATCGGCCAGGAAGAATCAAAGTCCCCCGTGGTCCGCAGATCCGATCGACGCAACCTGAAGAACGTCACCCGCGAATCGGTGGGTGAAGCAGTGCACGAGCTGCTCACCCCGAACCGCGATGGAAGCATCGAAGCTCAATGGATCAGCACGCCCCCAGGGCACGACACCAGCGACACCCCTTTCACCCACAGCGGTGAAGAGTTCTGCTACATCATCTCCGGCCGTAAAGACGTCTATTTGAACGGCGTCTGCTACAGCCTTGAAGAGGGCGACTCCATCACCTACTCCTCAGAGATCCCCCACTGGTACAAGAACAGCTACGAAGAGGTATGCGTAGCCATCTGGGTCAACGCACCACACGCGTGGTAACCCTGCCGCCGTACAACGGCACAGGCGTTTTCCCTTAACCGTCCGGGCACGAACACGTGGCCGCTGACACTCCTTGCCACTTTCGCATCAAACGCCTCCAACAGGCGTTCCTGCGTCATACCCTCCCACGCCCTCCCGGGCGTCAGCGTAAGGACACTCCCATGCTCGATATCCAAACGGACAACGTAGTCCCCTCACCCAAGAGCCAGCACCCTTCTGCCGCGAAGAACGCCAGATTCACCCCCGAAGTCCGCAAGGGCCTCCTCGGGCTGGGCCTGGGCAACGCCCTTGAATGGTACGACTGGATGGTCTTCGGCCTCCTGTCAGCCTTCATTGGCCCCAACTTCTTCCCCAATACCGATCCCCTCTCAGCAACGCTGAACGCCTTGGCTGTGTTCGCCGTCGGATTCGCGTTCCGTCCTTTGGGCGGCATCCTCCTGGGCACGCTGGCGGACCGGATCGGCCGGCGCCGGGTCATGCTCCTGTCCATCATGCTGATGGCCGGTACCACCCTCATCATTGCCATCACCCCGAGTTACGCCACCATCGGCCCTGCCGCCGGCATCATCCTCCTGCTGTGCCGTGTACTGCAGGGAATCTCGACGGGCATCGAAGCTCCGCTCTCCACGTCCCACGCGGTGGAACTGGCACCGGAAGGCCGCGAAGGATACGTCGCCGGCATCATGTCCTTCTATGTGAACATCGGCATCCTCATGGCCTCCTTGGTCAGCTTCCTCTGCAGCCTGGTCATCGGCGGAACCGCGATGGGCGAGTGGGGATGGCGGGTGCCGTTCATCATCGGCGCCCTCTTCGGCTTCGTGGTGCTGTACCTTCGCCGTTCCCTCCCGGAAACCCTCAAGCAGGAGGACATGGCGAGCAACACGCCCCGCGCTGTGTGGAAGGGCGTCGGCAAGCACTGGTTGTCCGTCCTGGCCATCATCTTCGTGGTGGGCGCAGCACAGGCCTACAACTACGCCTGGAACGTCGGCCTCCCCAGCGCCGCACGCAGCGGATTCAAGGAAGACCCCACGGCGGTGTTCGCCCTCACTACCATCCTGGGCGTCATCCTGGTGGTTGGCAGTTGGGTCATCGGAAAGCTCGCCGACGGCAAAGCGATGTCCACATGGTTCCTGGTCACCCGCATCCTCGCCATCCCGGCGGTCTTCCTGATGCTGCTCTACGTGCAGCCCGGCATCGGCGGCTTCGCAGCAGTCCTCCTGGGCGGCTCGATCGTCCTGGTGCTCAACATGACCCTCTACAACGTGGTCAGCTCCTCCCTGATGCCCAAGAACATCCGCGGCACCGGTGTGGCCCTCGGCTACGGCATAGGCGTTGCCCTCTTCGGCGGAACTGCCTCCTACCTCCTGGTCTGGTTCCAATCCCTGAACCTCAGCTGGATCTTCCCGGTCTACGTGGCCGTCCTGTCCATCCTCAGCATCGTTTTCTACATCGCCGCCCGCCGCTCCAACGGCATCTTCGTCGGCAAGTAAGGACTCACCATGAACCCGCTCGAACACAACACGACCCTCGAACTCAGCACGTCCCTCGAACTCAGCACATCGACGGCGGACCTCACCGCCCCGGTCATCTCCCGTTCCGATGTCCTGGTGGTTGGTGGTGGTCCCGCAGGTGTGGCCGCCGCCGTCACTGCGGCCCGCTCCGGCGCCAAGGTCACCCTCCTGGAACGCTATTCATCCTTGGGCGGCCTCGCTTCCGGCGGCATGGTCCTGGTGCTCGATGACATGATCAACGGCCAGGAAATCACGGTCACTGGCATCGTCTCCGAATACGTTGAACGCCTGCAGAAGCTCGGCCTGGCAATCGTCCCGCCGGCCGATGACCGGAAGACCTCCGAGGAACTCTGGAACAAATGGGGCCGCTACGGCACCTTCGACTTCCACTCCCACACCAATCCCAAGCCCATCTGCTACGCCGCCGCCTTCGACCCCGACGGCTGGAAGCGCGTCTCCAACGACCTCGTCCGCGAAGCCGGAGTGGACCTCCGCCTGCACTCCTGGTTCTCCCGTCCCATCGTGGACAACGGCGTGATCAAGGGCGTCATCTGCGAAACCAAGCTCGGCCCGCAGGCCTTCATGGCCGACGTCGTCATTGACACCACCGGCGACATCGACGTCGCTTCCCGTGCCGGCGCCAGCTACGCCAAGGACAACTACCTCACCACGCTGGTCTTCCGCCTGGGCAACGTGGACACCAAGGCCGCAGAAGCCTTCGAACAAGCCAACCCGAAGGAAGCCCGCGCCATCAACCGCAAGATCAAGCGCCTCCTCGGCGGCGCCTGGGAGCTGTGGTGGCTCAAGACCCCCATCGACGGCGTGGTCTGGTGCAACGCCCCGCACATGAGCGGTTTCGACGGGGTCGATCCTGCCGACATGACCGCGGCAGAGTTCGCTGCCCGCGACCGGATCTCCGAGGCCGTGGATTACGTCCGCGCCAACCTCCCCGGCTTCGAAAACTGCTACATGCTGGACGTCGCCTCACAGATGGGAGTCCGCCAGACCCGGCTCCTGCAAGGCGAATACGTCATGACCAAGGACGACGTCACCCAGCGCCGCCACTTCGCGGACACGGTGGCCCGCGGCAGGGACTACTACTACCCCTACCGCTCCCTGCTGCCCAAGGAAGTGGACCAGTTGCTGGTAGCCGGCCGCCACTACTCCGCAACACCGGAGGCGCAGAAGATGTCCCGCGAGATCCCGCCCTGCATGGCCATGGGCCAAGCCGTTGGCGTCGCGGCGGCTCTCGCCGTCGAAAACAACGTCCTGGTCCGCGATGTCGCGGCAGCGGACATCCAGCAGGGCATGCGCCGCCACGGCGCAGACCCGGGCGACGTCCCGTCTTCGAACGCTACCGTCGACGCAACCGCGGCGGTGCCGGCATGAGCACCGTGACCCTGGATCAAGCAGAACCCACGACGCCGCCACTCGCCGCAGTGTCCCCGGCAGCGGTAGCGCTCCCGCTGGAGGGCATCAGGATCGTGGACTTCACGCAGGTGTTCATGGGACCGTCCTGCACCCAGTTGCTGGGCGACTACGGCGCCGACATCATCAAGGTGGAACGCCCCGGCGCCGGTGACATTTCGCGCAACTCGTTCCCGGACCAGGACGGCCAGGACAACCCGATCTTCCTGTCCATCAACCGGAACAAGCGCAGCGTCTCCGTGGATACCCGCACCGAAGAAGGCCGCGACGTGCTGCACCGGCTCATGGCCGACGCGGACGTTGTGGTCAGCAACTTCCGTTCCGGCGTCATGGAACGGATGGGCTTCGGCTACGAGGAACTCAAGCAACGCAATCCCGGGATCATCTGGGCCTCCGGAACCGGCTTCGGGCCCGAAGGACCCTACTCCCACAAGGGCGGCCAGGACGCGATCGCGCAGGCCTACTCCGGAGTGATGTGGCGGCGCGAGTCCGAGGACACCAAGCCGGCCATCTACCCCACCACCCTGTGCGACTACATCACTGGCATGCACCTCATGCAGGGCATCCTGCTGGCTTTACGCACCCGGGAAACCTCCGGTGTCGGCCAGAAAGTGGAGGTCACCATGTACGACTCCATGCTGCACCTCCAGATGCAGGAAGCCTGCATGCAGCTCAACCGCGGCTACGAGGTCAACTGGGGTGCCATGCCATTGAGCGGGGTCTTCGAAACCACCGACGGTGCCGTGTGCATGGTGGGCGGTTTCACCCCGGACCCGTTGGCACGGATCTCCGATGCGCTGGACCTCGACGAGGACCTCACAGAACGGCCCGGGTTCGCCACCCTGGAACAACAGTTCAAGAACAAACCCGCCCTCCAGGCCATCTTCCGGGAGCACTTCGCCACCAACACCACCGAATACTGGACCGCGAAGCTTGAAGAACAGGGCCTCCTGAACGCCCCCGTGCACACCCTGGAGCAAGCCCTCGCCGACGCGCAGACCGAAGCCAACGGGATGATCGTCGAAGCCGAACACCCAAGCGTGGGCACGGTGAAAATGCTCAATGCGCCCATCCGGCTCTCCGCGACGCCTCCCACCATCCGTCGGGCAGCACCCCGGCTGGGCGAGCACAACGTCGAGGTCCTGTTGGAGAACGGCTTCGATGAGGAAACCATCGAACGCCTGCAGCAGCTGGGAGTCCTGCGATGAGCGCTGTGGTTGAAGAACGCGTGGACGAGGTCACGCTGACGATCACCGGCGGCGTCGCCACCGTGGTCATCGACCGGCAGGGCGTGCTCAACGCCGTGGACGGCGCCACGCACACACGGCTCAACGAAATCTGGGCCCAACTGGAGGCAGATCCCTCCGTGCGGGCCGTGGTGGTCACCGGCGCCGGACCCCGCGCATTCTGCGTTGGCGCCGACATGTCGGCAGACGCCGTGGACAAGACCGGGCTGGAGTACTGGGCCGGCCTGGACCCCAATGGCTTCGGCGGTCTCAGTCTCCGCACCAGCCTTGACGTTCCAGTCATCGCCCGCGTCAACGGATACGCCTTGGGCGGCGGCATGGAAATCGTGCTTGGCGCGGACATCGTGGTGGCCGCTTCGGGCGCGAAGTTCGGCTTGACCGAACCCCGGGTTGGGCGCTTGGCGCTCGACGGCGGCATCCACCAGCTGGTGCGACGTGTCCCCTACACGCAGGCCATGGGAATGCTGCTGACCGGACGCAAGGCCGATGCTGCCGAGATGCAGTCCATGGGGCTCGTCAACGAGGTTGTACCCGCCGGGGAGCTCGACGCCGCAGTGCAGCGCTGGGTGGACCAGATCCTTGCCTGCGCGCCCACCTCAGTCAGGGCCGTCAAACAGATGGTCACCCAAACCTCGCACCTCACTGCCAAGGAAGCCCGTGGCATCCGCCTCCCGGCCCTTATGGCCGCGCTGGACAGCGAGGACTCCGCAGAAGGGGTCCGTGCCTTCCAGGAGAAACGTCCGCCTGTGTGGCCCGGCCGCTGAGCGCCAGCCCACCACCAGCCACTTCAGGCACCACAGCACCGCATTTGCACTGAAAGGAACCACATGCCTCTCTCTTCTGCGCCCAAAAACCGTGAATCCCTGCCGCCCGGGGTGTGGGGCGTTGTCGCCACCCCGTTCCAAGGCAGCACCCTGGACGTGGACCTGGACAGCCTCGCCGGACTCGTGGAGCACTACCAAGGCATAGGAACAACCGGGCTCACCGTCCTTGGCGTCTTCGGCGAAGCATCCTCCCTGACACCGCAGGAACGCCGCGAAGTCCTGGAAACGGTCATCGACAGCACCACCCTGCCGCTGGTGCTGGGCATCACCGCGTTGGCCACCCGACCAGCCATCGAAGAAATCCTGGCCGCCCAGGAGGTCGCCGGTCCGCGCCTCGCCGCAGTGATGGTGCAAGCGAACTCGGCCCGCGCCGAGACAGTCATCGCCCACCTTGATGCCATCCACCGGGCAACAGGGGCGAAAGTTGTGCTGCAGGACTATCCGCTGGCCAGCGGTGTCAGCATCCCAACACCGGCATTGATCTCCACCGTGAATGCCTGCTCCAGCGTCATAGCAGTCAAAGCCGAGGCCCCACCCACCAGCGTGGCCATCGCTGAGCTGAGTGCCGCCGTCGGGGTTTCCGTCTTCGGCGGGCTGGGCGGCCAGGGCCTCCTGGACGAACTCCTGGCGGGCGCCGCCGGTGCCATGACCGGATTCTCTTATCCGGAAGCCCTCATTGCCTGCGTGCGGGCATGGCAGGACGCAGGATACGCAGCCGCCGAGCGCGAACTGCAGCCGTATCTGCCGCTCATCAACTTTGAGCAGCAGGCGAAAGTCGCGCTCGCCATCCGCAAGGAATGCCTCCGCGAGCGCGGCCTCATCAAGGACTCCGGCGTCCGCGCGCCGGCGGCCGGCTTCCCGGGCGTGCTCCGCGAAGCGATGAACGTTCACTTGGCAGAAGCCGCTGCCGCACTGACCGCACACACCACGGCAGGGAGTATCTGATGGATTTGGGCATCGCGGGAAAGACAGCACTCGTAGCGGCCTCGACTGGCGGGCTTGGCCTGGCTGTTGCACGGGCCCTGGCTGCCGAAGGCGTCCGGGTGGCCGTGGTGGGCAGGCGGCGTGAGCGGGCCAAGGAAATCGTCGCTGAACTGCAGGCCGCGTACGGCACGGGCATGCTCGGCAGCGCCGGCTTCGACGCCGTCGCGATCGAAGCCGACCTGGGCACTCCGGAGGGCATCGAATCCGCCGTGGACCAGACTGTGGCGAACCTTGGCCCGATCGACATCCTGGTCCTCAACGGCCCCGGACCCAAGCCGGGTGCCGCCGCCACCCTGAGCCCGGCGGACATGGCCGCTGCTTTCGACCTCCTGGTCAAACCGCATCATGCCTTGGTGTCCCGGGCCCTGCCGGGAATGCGTGAGCGCCGCTGGGGACGCATCCTGGCCATCGGTTCCAGCGGAGTCGCTGCCCCGCTTCCCAATTTGGCGGTCTCCAACACCGGCCGCGCCGCGCTGGCCGGCTACCTGAAGACCCTCGCGGCCGAAGTCGCTTTGGACGAGGTCACAGTGAACCTGCTCCTTCCCGGCAGGATCGCCACGGACCGCGTCGCCCAACTGGACCAGGCCGCCGCCAAACGCCGTGGTACCACGCTGCAGGACATCCAGCTCGAATCCCGCAAGACCATACCCGCCCGACGATATGGAGAACCCGCCGAGTTCGGTGCCGCAGCCGCCTTCCTGTGCAGCGCACCGGCGTCGTACATCACCGGAGTCGCGCTCAGGTGCGACGGCGGCCTGATCCGCAGCCTGTAAACCTTCTACCCAAGGATCGAACATGACCTCCACAAGTTTTGACACCAGCCTTATTACTGACATCAGCCTCACAGTGCAGGCAACCCTCACGGCCCAGCACCTCATCAACGGCCAATGGCTCGGCGAAGCCGTCACCGGGCGGATGAACCCGGCCCGCCCGGATGAGCTCGCCGCGCTCTCCCCCAGCGGCTCCGCCGAGGACGTGGACGCTGCCATCACCGCCGCCTCGGCTGCGCAGCCGGCATGGGCCGCACTGCCCGCGCCGGCTCGTGGCGCCATACTGATCGCAGCCGGCAACCTCCTGCTCGAACGGCAGGCCGCCATCGCCGAGGATCTGGTCCGTGAAGAGGGCAAGACCCTGGCCGAAGCCAAGGGCGAAGTGAAGCGGGCCTCCGACGTGCTGCGCTTCTTCGGCTCCCTCGGCTGGGCCGCCACGGGTGAAGTCCTTCCCAGCGGACTTCCGGACACCACCATCACCACCCGCCGCGAAGCACTGGGCGTTGTCGGACTCATCACGCCCTGGAATTTCCCCATCGCCATCCCTGCTTGGAAAACGGCACCGGCACTCATCAGCGGCAACACCGTGGTGATCAAGCCCGCCGAGCTCACTCCCCTCTCTGCCACACACCTGGCCCGTGCCCTGCAGGACGCCGGACTCCCGGCGGGAGTCTTCAACGTGGTCCATGGCAAGGGCCGTATCGTGGGCGACGCCCTGGCCCGGGATCCCCGGATCGCTGGACTGTCCTTCACCGGCTCAACCAAAGTGGGCCTGGGGCTGCAGGAGATCCTCAACGCACGCCGTGCCCGGGTCCAGCTGGAAATGGGCGGCAAGAACGGGGTCCTTGTCCTCGACGACGCCGATGCCCGCAAGGCCGCGCAGGTGGTGGCTGCCGGGGCATTCGGGCTGACGGGCCAGGCCTGCACGGCAACGTCGCGCGTCTACGTGACACCCGGCATCCGGCCCGCGTTCCTGGAAGCCCTCGTAGCGGAGGCAGCCGGCTACAACCCCGGAGACGGGCTTGCGGAAGACACCCGGATGGGGGCCGTGGTGAGCAGGCAGCAATTCGAACAGGACCAGGCTGCGGTGCGGACCGCCGTCGAACGTGGTGCGACGCTCCTGCACGGACAGTACGACGGCGACCCCACGGGTCCGCTGTTTCTTGCACCGGCCGTCCTCACGGACCTGCCGTTTGATGACGCCGCCGTTACGGAGGAAATCTTCGGTCCGGTGGTGGCCGTGCTTGAGGTGGCCGACTACGAAGCGGGACTGGCGGCCATCAACGATTCCCGCTACGGCCTCACGGCAGGAATCTGCACGGACTCGTTGGCGTTGGCCACCGACTTCGCCGCACGGGCACAGGCCGGCGTGGTGAAAGTGAACCGACCAACAGCAGGGCTGGACTTGAACGTTCCCTTCGGCGGCGTCAAGGATTCCTCCACCAACACGTTCCGCGAACAAGGCCGCTCCGCGCTGGACTTCTTCACCTGGGGCAAGACCGTTTACACGGGGGTGTAGGCCGCCATGAGCTACGTGATCGCCCAGCCGTGCGTGGATGTGAAGGACAAGGCCTGCATTGATGAGTGTCCGGTGGACTGCATTTATGAGGGCGACCGTTCGCTCTACATCCACCCCTCGGAGTGCGTGGACTGCGGCGCCTGTGATCCGGTGTGCCCGGTGGAGGCGATCTACTACTCGGACGATGTCCCTGACGAATGGGTTGACTACGTCAGGGCCAACGCGGAGTTCTTCGAGGACCCGGTCCGTGACCACCCAGTGGTCACGGCCGAGCCCTTTCGGGTTGCCTAGTTGTTGTTAGCGGCCGGCGCGAGCCTGTACCCGACGCCGCGGACCGTCTCAAGCCACCGCGGGCCCTGGATGCTGTCGCCCAGCTTCTTGCGCAAGTTCCCCATGTGCACCTCGACGGCACGTTCGTCTGCGTCGCTGACGTAACTGCCGACGTCGTACGGTTCGTTGCGAAGGCGACGGGCAAGATCGGCCTTGGTCCGCACAATCCGGCCGGTTTCCAGCAGCGCCAACAAGAGATCGAACTCTGTGCGGGTGAGCTTCAACTCTGTGCCGTTCAGGATTGCCGTGCGGGAACCGGCCGACACGGCCAGTCCGTTGTGGATCATCTCAGGATCCGCTTCTTCCGGCGCGCTCTTGACGTCCGACGACGCTCGCGGCCTGCGCATCATGGCCTCCACCCGGGCGCGCAGTTCGCGCGGCCGGAAAGGCTTGGTGAGGTAATCGTCGCCACCGGCTTCCAAACCCATGAGGGTATCGAGTTCCTCGGCGCGGGCCGTGAGCATGATGATGTACGCGTCTGAGGACTTGCGGATCTGCCGGGCGACCTCGAAGCCGTCAATGTCAGGAAGGCCAAGGTCCAGGGTGATAACGTCCGGATTGAGTTCACGGGCCGACGTCACACCGGCAGAACCGGTCGACGCAGTATGAACATCAAATCCAGCCTGGGAAAGAACTACCCGCACCAACTCGCGAATATCCTGGTCGTCTTCAATGACCAGCCCCACACGTACTTCACTCATCGCTGCCCCTCAGCCCCTTCGATAACCTCAGAAGTATATCCGTTATGGTTAGGCTGATCTCATGAACCGAATTTCTTCCGCACCCGTGGTGGTTGTGCCATGACCCAACCCTCAGCTTGGGATATTGGTGACAAGAAGAAATTGTTGATTTTTCAGCGCTCGTTCCACGAACATACCCTGCGGATGCGGGTTGTCCTCAGTCAATTGCCGTTATCGGTGTGTGTCTGTATTTCGGCAATTCTGGTGTGGCTGTTTTTCCCCGCGACGCTTGCAAACCCGCTGTTCCTTATCTTCCTGCTGAGCCAGGCCTTCCTGTTGGCATTGTGCATTGTGGTTCCATGGCACCGCCTGCCGTTTGCCAGCTTCCTCAGCATCCCCATCCTGGACATGGTTTCCATAGGTTTCGGCAGGGAAGGCGGGCAAGAGGCACTTACCGGCCTCAGTGTCCTGGTGGTGTTGCCCGTTATCTGGTTGTGCGCGTCCGGCCTCTACCCGCGGCTGGCCATCGTCATGTCCTTCCTGGGCCCACTCGCCATTGTCTGGGTTCCGGTGTTCGTCCATAATGATGTCAGCGAACAGGCCCTCACCAAACCACTGTTGTTCCCCATCCTTATCCTCGGAATCGGCGTCTCTGTCAGCGTCCTGACCCTGAGCATGGTGCGCCAGCAACGCGTGCTGGAGGAAAAGGACGCGGCCCTGAAAGATGCACTGGACATCAGTACCAAGCAGGAACGGTTGCTGAACACCGTCATGGAAGCCCTCCCGCTGGGCGTGGTGGCTGTTGACGGCGACGGGCACGACATCCTCATGAACAGGCGCCAGCGCCAGACCCACGTCTTGGCCACGCCGCCGGACAACGACGACCCCAACGAATCGCAGCTGCTGGTGTTCGACATCGACAGGAGCACTCCCCTGCCGCCTGACCGCCGACCTGTGCGACGCGCCGTCCTGGGGGAACGCTTCACGGACCAACTGGTCTGGCTGGGTGCAGGAGAGGGTCAACGGGCCTTCACCACCAGCGCCCGCCCCATGCTGGACGACGCCGGGAAGTTCGCAGGCTCCGTGGTGGTCTTCAGTGACGTCACCGATCTGGTCAATGCACTGGCTGCCAAAGATGACTTCGTGGCCAACGTCTCCCACGAGTTCCGTACCCCGTTGACGTCCATCCTGGGCTACGTCGAGCTGATCCTGGACGACGCCGAAGCTTTGGATGCCCACTCCCGCAAACAACTGGACATCGTCAAACGGAACGCCGAGCGGCTGCTCACCTTGGTTTCGGATCTGTTGGCGGTGCGATCCGGACAGATCGTCATTCAACGGCACACGGCAGACGTTGCCGAACTGGTCCGGGGAAGCGTTACCTCCGCCGAGCCCCGCGCAGCCAAGGCCGGTATCCGGCTGTCGATGGACCTGCCCGATGCCCTGGAAGCCCGCGTGGACTCATCACGGCTGGCCCAGGTGCTGGACAACCTGGTGTCGAACGCCATCAAGTACTCCCCCGACGGCGGCGATGTGGAGGTTGCGGCCTGGGAGGATGAGGACTTTGTTTTCTGCCGTGTCACCGATACCGGCATGGGCATGAACGAGGAAGAACAGGCCGAGGCCTTCACCAAATTCTTCCGCGCCGGTGGCGTCCGCAAGAGCGCCATCCCCGGCGTCGGGTTGGGCCTGCCCATCAGCAAAGCAATCGTTGAAGCCCACGGCGGAACCATTACCTTGGAGAGCGTGCCCGGGCGCGGAACCACCTTCACAGTGAAGATGCCCGCCTAGCCCTCAGCGCTTTGCGGGGGTGCCGCCCACCAAGCCGGATTCGCGTCGCCTGCCGAACAGGAAATAGCTGACCGGCCCGAAAAAGTTGATGAACGAAACCGCACGCCACATCACTTTGTTGCCCCTGATGTTCGAGTCCGGGGTTTTGGCGATGCTTCGCTGCGCTGCCACCAGCAACAACAGGTTCACAGCACCACTGACCAGCACAGAGATGCGCTGTCCCTTGCTCATGTCACGCCACGTCTTCTTGCCGGCCATGGTGCCTCCTATTGGCGAATGGTTTACCACTCAGGCTAGTCCGACGCCGATCGTCCCGCCACAGCCTGGCGTACTACTTCGCCCCACGACTGCTCAGCGAGGTCCGCCACTGCGGCGAGGATTTCCGACGGCGGCCGGGACAGGTCCAACGGGTACTCCACAATGTCGATGTCCGTGTTCAGGATGCGCCGCAGCTTCACTTCCCCCGCCCCGGCGTAAACGAGCCAGGCCGTGGGGACCCGCAGGGCTGTGCAGTAGGCCAGCAACTGGTAGTGGTCCGCGCTGAGGGAGGCACCGGCGTCGGACGCTGCCTTGTACTTGGAGTCGTACACCACCACCGGCCGTCCGCCCAGGAAGTGCACCGCGTCCGGCCGGACGGTCAACCGGTCGGTATCCCGGACGGCCTCGTTCAGGAGCGCGCCGTACTGCAGGCGCATCTCGCCCGGGTGGGCCGCCATGGCGCTCCGAAGGGCCGTCCCCACGAATTCCTCGAACACCTGCCCCATGTCCACCACGAACGACGCCGTCTGCTGCTTACCGTGACCTGCCTCCGCTGATGCGTTGCGCAGGATGACCTCGGCCAGCCGCAAGACTGCGTGGAACCTCAGGTTCATCCGGCTGGCCCGCCACGGCGGCAGCGGCGCGCCGGGCTGAAGGCGGGTTACGGCGTCGAGCTTTCCCTTGAGCTGCCGCAAGCGGCTCAGGACGTCGGGCCGGACCCCGGGAACCTGGCCCATGCGTTCCAGCGCGGCCCGGAGAATCCTGTTCTCTGCGATGTCCTCGGTGAACTCGTCGTAGGAGACCTCCAGCGGCACCATCATGCCGGGACGCCGCGAGATCTGGTCCGAAATACGGATCCGGCCTTTGACCGTACGCAACGACTCTTCAACGGTGAGGTAGCCCTGCAAAACCCCGCGGCTGAGTGCCTTGTCCGCCAGCTGCGCCAAGGACTCCGCGAGCGCACTCCACAGGTCCGGGTGCTCCACGGCTTCCACCGAATGGTCCCGAAAGCCTTGCTCGCCGGCGTAGCTGAGCAGGAACAGCAGACGGCTGAGGCCCAAGCGGTCCTTGGGGCGGACTTCCAGCTGCACAGTGGCCGTGCGTACGGAGCCCACCTTGCCTGCCGGCTCAATGCGGTACAGCCCCATGCCCATGGGTGATGCTTTGGCCAGTCCGCTGGTGTTGATGAAGGCAGCGGATTCGGGATCGAGTTTGTCCACCACCCCGCCGGAGAGCTCGTCCATGACGATGTGCCGGGGCCCCGTGTTGACGGCCCGGGCACTCGAGGGTGCCCTCGCAGGCCTCGGGGGGATGGCGTTAGCGGTCCCCAAGACGTCCCAGCAACTGGTCCAGGCCGAAGCGCTCCTCCAACTGGGCCCGGTTCAGCTGCCCGTGGTAGTGCTCTTCCAGCAACGGCATGAGCTCGTACTTCCAGATCCGACGCAACCCCGTGGGGTTCTGGGCGGCGTTCTTCATGAAATACGACGGCCCGATCATCAGGTCCCGGTCCCAATCGTCGATCGCATCGTTGAGGGCATCGAGCAGATCCGCGTTGAGGGTGTCCAGCCCGCGGGCCTCAAGAAAGCGGCGCAGCGAACCACGGACCGGTTCTACCTTGGGGTGCAGTTCGATGAACGCGAAGCGTCGGCGGATGGCGGCATCCATCATGGCGATGGAGCGGTCTGCGGTGTTCATGGTGCCAATGATGTAGAGGTTGTCCGGCAGGCTGAAGGGCTCGTTGGGGCTGTACTGCAGGTAGATGCGGTCGTCCCGGTATTCGAGCAGGAAGTAGAGTTCGCCGAACACCTTGGCCAGGTTGGCGCGGTTCATTTCGTCGATGATCAGGAAATACGGTTTGTGCGCGTTCTCCGGCTTCGCCGCTTCTTCAGCAAGGCGACGCAGCGGTCCTGCGACCAGTTTGAAGGAGACTTGGCCGTCGTCGGTCTTGTCCGGCCGGTACCCCTCGAAAAAGTCCTCATACGCGTATGAAGGGTGGAACTGGACCAGCTTCACGCGTTCATCGGTGTGGTCGCCGGCGAGCTCGGCGGCCAGGTGCTTGGCGAGGTAGGTCTTGCCGGTTCCCGGGGGACCGTACAGGACCAGCTGGCGGTTGTCCTCCAGCAGTTCCGCGATCTCCTGCAACGGTGCCAGGTCCATGTGCAGTGACGCGGCGAACTCTTCGGTCAGGGGCCGGAAGCCCTGCTGGACAACCTCGACGGCGACGGTGGGCGGCGCTTCGTCCTCACCGTCGGTTTCAGCCTCCACAGGGAGCAGTTCCTGCAGCGCCTGGATGACCCTGGTGACATCGACCAGGATGCCGGGCGTGGACAGCTGCCGCTGGGCATGGCGCGGAAGTTCCGGGATGGCATAGCTGTCATCAAACCACCGGACCTTGCGGCGGATCCGGCGGTTGTCCTCATCATGCTCCGGCTCGCCAAGGACCACGCCTACCCGCACGCGGCCGGCATGCTGGTAGAGCGTAAGATCACCGGGTTTCATGACCGTGAGGAAAGCGAACACAGCCGTCTTGGTGTCTTCGCGTTCCACGTAGCCCAGGTGTTTGTAATCCTCGTCCACGGCATGCTGGACAACACCGGCTGTGACGCCCGCGGTGAGAGTGCGGAGGTGTTGCACCTCGAGGGTTGCCTTTTCGTCGGCGACCCAGGAGGCGAGCAGCTCCGCATTGTCGTGGTGGGTCCGCAGGAGCCAGGACCGGCGGCCCGGATCTCCCACTTTGCGCCATTGGCTCACCAGTTGCCGGGCATACCAATCGATGCGCTGGCCGGCTTGCTCATCCAGGTGCAGCCGGATGCGGTGGATGTCCGCCGTGATGTCCTCATCCGTGTCGCCCTTGGCCCCTCCCACCAGTGAGGCAAAGGCATCCCGGATTTCCTGGCGCTCAACGTCCGCCACCACGGGCTCAAAATAGCTTGGCCACACCAAGTACTCGATGCTGCGGCGCAGGGCAGGCTGGTCCTCAGGCGTTGCAGCTGCAAGTTCGTGGAACATCAAGGGGTCCGCGAGCGCCCGGTTGATGGATGCGGTGCTCTGGCTGTCCACATGGGCAACGAAACGGCACAACCATTTCAGGTGGTCCCAGATGGTCCAGTTGAATTCGGCGGTACGGTCGCGGATCACGCCGTGGTCCGTCATGCCCTCGTACAGTTCTTCCGGGAGTTCGATGGGCGGCTCCACCCAGGACGCTGCCTCGGCTACCCGGGCGCGCTTGACCCTCAGGGACTTGACCTCGTGGGCCAGCGGCAGTGACTGCAGGAACAGCAATTCCACAGCCAGCAGCTTGGCTTCCCGGGAGGCACCCTCCAGGTTGTTCCGCAGGTTGGTCATCATGGGCGCTTTGGAATCTTCAACCCCGCGTTCGAGTCTTTCGAGCAGCTCGGAAGCAGCATCCGCAGTCCAGGTGAGCGTCCGGCCGTCCAGCGCCGAGGGTTTCCCGTGAAGCGCCGGACCGAGCACATACCAGGCTGCGTCCTCGATCTCCTTGGAGACTCCGGGGGCGCGGTCAATGGCAGGTTTCAGGGAGGGAATCACCCTGCCAACTTACCTTGTTTGGTTTAACCAAGCATCTGGATATCCACAAGCTTCCCGTGCTATTGGCCCCGCCCGCTTCTAGCTGCCGTCGCGGAGGTTTTCCGGAGCTGCCTGAATGAATTCGATGCTGTCGAAGCGCGCCTCGCAGCTATCGCCCATGGGCGCTTGGGACATGAACCCAACTCGGACTGGTTTTTCCGTGTCCAGCCTGAAGAGACGGACAAAGGACCATTTCCGGCCGTCCGCTGAAGAGTGAAACGCCCAGGCCGGCCCTACCCGGCTGACCCGAAGATATACCCAGGGCGCGGTGACCACCGGACCGTTGGAGTCGTCCGAATAGCCGTTGGTCACCACGCTTACCACCATGGCTTCCCCTTGTGGGGAGTATTCGAAGCAGAGTTTGGCCCAGTGTTCGCTGTCCACCCACAAGGCCAGCACACCGGCGTCGAACGTTGTTCGGGGCGAGGCGACCATGACCCGGGCCGACAGCGAGAAGTTCTTAGGCGCCGGGAAAGCCAGGGCCGAGGCCCGGTGCTGCTGTTCGCCCCCGAGTGAATCGTTGGACCAGTCGACGCCGGGTGCCGCCGTGAGCGTGAGCGTTCCCCCGGATTGGTCGTAACTGAGATGGCTGGTCGATGACGTCCACTCCAGGGCCGGAAGGTCGGCGATTTCGGGAATCAAGGGGTGCTCCTTTATTCGGCAGAAAGGACATGTCTCTGCAACTTTTCGTACTGAAAACAAAATGGTCCGGCTCCCCCAAGAGCCCGACCAACACTGCGTCTACTCGAACAACGACAACGTCAGTTTCGCGGTGTAATTGCCGGGCGCGACCGTGGCAGGAGTACGCAGGAACAGTCCTGCGGAGGCTGTCCACTGACCTTCAGGCGCAATCGCAGTGGAGTTCAGGGCCAGCGCGAGCAACTCTTTGTCCACCAAACCCACTGCGTTCGGACCGGAATCCATCACTGTCTGCACGACGTCGCCTTCGGCCACCTGGCCGGATTCACCGCCGTCGATCAACGACGGCGACCATCCCAGGTGGCCGGCACCGATTGCGGGCTGTCCGGTGGCTCCGGCGAAGTCCGTGGACGACCCAATGACGTACCAGCCTGCGCCGGCCGGGATCTGACCAGGCAGGCGGGTATCGGTCACCGTGACCGTGGGCAGCGACCCCGTGAACTGACGGACGGTGGGAGTGGAGCCGGTTTCAGTCAGCGTTGTGGTGGTGCCTGCCACGCTCATGGCCAGGATTCCGGGCTCATCAATCTGGGCAATTGCTACATTCACGTCGACGTCTTGGTCGCCATGGTTTTCCTCGGCCATCGCGGCTCCGGCCACGCCTGCCAGCAGGGCAGTGCCTGCGGCCGCTGCCGAGATTCTCGCGATCAAACTCGCTTTGCTCATCGTTTTGCTCCTTGGTACGGGGGATGCGGGAGATTCATATCCAAGTGTCGGTAAAGGAAAGCGCCAGGGGCGGACTCCGTGCTCGTAATACGGAATCCAGTTCGGCGGAACTTCACCCTCCCTCGCCCGAAAAGTCGGTTGCCTCGAGGTTGGGTAAGCACGCTGGTCGACGCGCGGCTGTGCGCATGCAAGCAGCTGGTGCGGGCAAATCCATGCATTTACTATCTGGAATGTTTACGTAAACTTACAGGTATTCAGGCCATTCGACAAGAGCCTAATCACCCTTTTGCCGGGTGGCGGGGCGCTCCCGACCGACGAGCAGGAGGGCCATGCCGGTCCCTCCGCAGAGCCCCGCAGCAATGAGGGCTCCCATGGGGTCGATGCCGGTGGCGGGGAGTCCGCCACCACCGCACTGACCGCCACATTGAGCTCGTGGCGCAATCTCAACGTTCAGCTGGATATCGGAGCCATTGATCTCCGAGGCCCAACTCGGCGTGAAGCCGAGTGCGAAACTAAAAGCCACAAGGACGCATGACAACAGGATCCTGGCCGACTCCGCCGAGCGAAAGCGGACAAATCTTCGGCGAACACTCGCGGAGCGGGCTTTGCTTCGCGCGCTTGGCCGCACGGCCAAGTGGGGGACCGTTCCGCTGGTGGTCACTCTCTAATCCATCCTTTGAGGATGCCGTATGCTCACGTGAACATGCGGCAGCTTACGTAAAAATCGTGGTCACGCCCCGATGCCAAGGGCTTAGGCGTTCTGTTTCTCATAGGTGTAGCCGTAGGGCACGTCCGGTGAAAGTTCCACGGTGTAGGACGCATAGTCCAGCCGTGTGACCAGGATCCCGCAGCGGCCTTCATTGCGCGCACGCTGCTCCGCGGCCTGAATGGCGGCGTTGAGGTTGTTTTCCATGGTGGACTTACTGGTTGCCGTGATGGTGGCCAAAAGTTCAGGCGCCTCGATCATGATGTTCCTTTGGGATAGTGCATTGCAGTGCTAGTGGGTGGATAACTTCTGGTTCCCGGCCGCCGCCCAGGCGCTGGAGATCATGTCACGGAGCGTATGCCTCGGTTCCCAAGCGATGTCGCGGCGTGCCAGTTCGCCGGAGGCGACGATCCGGGCAGGATCACCGGGTCGGGCTGCGCAAATTTGAGGAGCGAAATGAATCCCCGTCACGGACGCCATTTCAGTCATGATCTGACGGACTGATACCCCCGTTCCACTGCCCAGGTTGTAGACAGGCTCCAGGTCAACCCCCTCCCGGAGCTTCCGGGCAGCTTCCACGTGGGCCGCAGCAACGTCTGCAACGTGGACGTAGTCCCTGACACAACTGCCGTCCGGCGTGGCGTACGTCGTCCCAAAGATCTTTGGCGTCGCGCCATTCTTCAGCGCTTGGAAGACCAAGGGAAACAGGTTGTGCGGACTGACGTCGACGACTTCCGGGATGCCGGAGCCAACCACATTGAAATAGCGGAGCGACGTATGGCGAAGCCCCGTTGCCCGCGCTTGGTCTGCGATGAGCCATTCACCAACGAGCTTCGATTCCCCATAGGGAGATTCCGGCTTTGTGGGAGTTGATTCGGTCACCAACTCCACGTCCGTGCTCCCATAAACGGCGGCGCTGGAAGAAAAGACGATCGCCCGCACGGAGGCCGCTTCCATGGCAGCCAACAGGTTTCCTGTGCCTGTGACGTTTTGGGAATAGGTGTGAAGTGGCCATTCAACGGACACCCCCGCGTACTTGAACCCCGCCAAGTGGATGACGCCGGATATGTCGTGACGCTCGAATACTGCTTTGAGGAATTCGGTATCCAGCAGCGATCCCTGCTCGAACGCAGCGCCTTTCTGCACAAATCCGCGCTTGCCGCTGGACAGGTCATCGATGACCACTACGGCTTGGCCGTCATCCATGAGTGCCCGGGCCACGTGCGAGCCGATGTAGCCGGCTCCTCCTGTTACCAGCCATGCCATGGTCAGTTCTCTCCTCTGCGCTGGTTGCCCTGTGCGCGGCCAATCCTGTGTGAAATCCCCCATGATGATTGCCAGGTCTCTCCCGGCTCGAGCCAGCGCAACCCGACTCCGGTATTGAAAGCGTTGGGGAGCGCCGTCATGGGTTCCACAGCGACGGCGGTCCGGTGGCCTCCCGCGGGATAATCCGTGGTGGTATACACCTGGGCGTACTGATAATTCGCGTCGCCCCATACCTCCACGGCGTCTCCGTTCGGCGCTTCGAGGAGATGCCGGTACATTCCGTCGGGGGCTGGCGTGAGATCCAGGAACGCTGTGTCCAGTTGCAGCCCGCCCACTTTGGGCCCTGCGGACAGATCCATGGGTGTTCCGGAAACGGGCAACGTTCCTACGGGGTTCAAACGCTCATCAACCACCACGTAAGAGCCAGCGTTGACTGTCAACGAGACGTCCTGCATGGGCGCCGGGCCAACCCGCAGGTAGGGGTGCGAACCAATGGCAGCGGGGGCAGGCCTTGCCGACCTGTTGGTCAGCGAATGGGTGACCGTCAGCCCTTCCGGAGCTACCGAATACGTGGTCTCCACGTCCACAGCGAACGGGTAGCCTTCGCTCGGGTAGATCCGAACCTGAAGGGTCAGCTCGCCGGCGGACCGGTGCAGCAGTGTGTGGGGACGGAACGTGACCAGGCCATGAATGGCGTTGCCCCGCTCGGGTTCGCTGATGGCCAACTGGAGGTCTTTCCCGTCATGGGACCACCGCCCATCCCGGACCCGGTTGGGCCACGGAATCAGTATCTGGCCCTCACAGTGTTTGGGGAGACCAAACTCCGGGAACTCCTCGATGAGGTGTTCGCCGTCCACAGTGAGGCTGCGGACGGTGCCGCCGATCTCCGTAATTACCGCAGAGACCACAAGCCCGTCCTCGCCTGGTTCCGCGGAGATCCGGAACTGCTGGCCCGTTGGAGCAGCAATTCCTGCCTTTGTCGTTTGGGTTATCGTCATGGTCAGAACTCCGTATGGCCCAAGTTGTGGGTCGCCACGAACGCAACAGAGCGGTGTGTGGCTGCGTGCAATTCGAGCACTGTGATGGTGTTGCTTTCACTCCGCAGGAGCGGCCCGGGAACGTAGAGCGTGTGCTGTGGACCCCGGGACCAGTAGCGGCCGAGGCTAAATCCGTTGACCCACACCATGCCCTTGGTCCATCCTTCGGTGGACAGGAAAAGGTCGCCACCACCGGCATGGTCGAACGTCCCCTGGACAAATACAGGCCCGGAAACGGCCGCGTCGGAGTCGGAAGTTTGTTTCTCCAGTGCCTGAACCACAGAGCTGACGTTGTCCAAGGGCAGCGGCAAAATATCCCACGTCCACAGAACTTCCCCATTGATCCGGGCGCTGCCAACCAGCCCTTTGGGTTCTCCCAGCCTGGGTCCGTAGTTCACCCGTCCTTGGTCCTCCACCAGAATCTCCAGCACGCCGGTGGCATGGTCAGGAAGGGCCAGCGACGTTTCATGGTGATCCCGGGACAACGTTCCCACCGGTTGCCTGTCGAGGAAAACCTGGGCTCTGTCCCGCACCTCGTCAAAGTCCAGAACCGCGGTCCCCGACACGCTGATTTCTGTCCGGTAAAGGGTAAATCCGGAGTAATGGCCCAAGTCATCACTGGTTCGCAACCCCTCGTGGGAGGTCCATGGTCCCATGCCGTCCAGGCTGTCCCAGAGCGGGAGGGACTGCGGCAAGGAGACACTGAAACTGGAACCGAGGTGCGCCGGCGCGGGCACGTCGTCGTCGTCGAGATCGGTGTACTTGGCAATGACATCACGGAAGGCCCAGTACTTGGCCGTCGGGTTTCCGGCTTCGTCCAAGGGCGCATCGTAGTCATAGCTGGTGACGATCGGCTGGTAAACGCCCTTGTCATTTGCGCCGTTGGTGAGTCCAAAGTTTGTGCCGCCGTGGAACATGTAGATGTTCACGGACGCGCCGAGCTCCAGCAGCACCTCAAGATCGTTGGCGGACTGCTCCACGGTGGTGGTGTGGTGGTGTGCTCCCCAGTGATCGAACCAGCCCACCCAGAATTCAGAACACATGAGGGGACCGGTGGGCTGGTGGCGGCGAAGTGTTTCAAGCCGTTCTGCCGAGCGGGAACCAAACGAACCGGTCTTGTGAAGCTCCGGGAGGCTGCCGTTGGCCAGCATGTCGTCCTGGGGCTGGTCTACCGTGGTGAAGGGCACGGTCAGCCCGATTTCGCGGTTGACCTTCACGAGCTTTTCCAGGTAGAACCGGTCGGCACCGTAGGCACCGTACTCGTTCTCGATCTGGATCAGGATGATTGGACCACCAGCGTCGATTTGACGGGGAACAAGGATGGGGGCGAGGTGTTCAAGGTATTCGGTGAGGGCGGCCATGTAGACCGGGTCGTCGGCACGAATGGCCGCCGCGCCGCGATCAAACAGCCACGCAGGAAGACCTCCGTTGTCCCATTCCGCACAGATGTACGGCCCTGGGCGAACGATTGCGTGCATGCCTTCCGCGGCGATCAGGTCTAGGAAGCGGCCCAGATCCAAGCCATCCGAGGTGTCGAAGACCCCCGGAGCCGGGGCATGCGCATTCCACGGAACGTAGGTCTCGATGGTGTTGAGCCCCATTTGCCCGGCCTTCCGGATCCGGTCCGCCCATTGATCCGGATGGACGCGGAAGTAGTGCAGGGCGCCTGAAAGGATGCGGTGGGGCTGACCGTCAAGCATGAAGTCCTGCTCGCCGATAGTGAAGGTTGGCATAGGGGAAATCCAATCTGAAATGGTGGAGCGGGGTCCAGGGCCTCAGGAAGTGACCCTGGACCCGCGCCACGTCTTACTTGGTGGTAACGGTGAAGCCTTGCTGCTGGCCGTACTTTGCCGTGGCATCCTGCCAGGCCTTGAGGCCGTCATTCAGATCACCCTTGGAACCGTAGGCCTGACCAACCGTGTCGCTGTAGATGCTGTTGGCGTAGGTCTGGAACGGAAGGTAGCTCCAACCCGGAACAACGTCCTTGGAAGCCTGGACCAGGACCTCGTTGATCTTCTGGCCGCCGAAGTAGGCGTTTTCAGCGTTCAGGAATGATTCGCTCTCAAGATCAGCCTTGGTGGAGGGGAAGCCACCGTTTGCAGCGTGGATCTTGGCCCCTTCGGGGCCGTTGGCGAACTGGAGGAAGCCGTAGGCTGCAGCCTTGTTCTTGCTCTGCTTCAGCACGGCGTCGCCGCCGCCACCGTTCTCAGCCGTTGCCGCTGCGCCCTTCTCGTAGGTCGGCATCGGGGCTACCCGCCACTGACCGCTGGCACCTGCCGCACCCGATTCCAGGTTTGCCGGCATCCAAGCACCGATGATCAGCGTGGCAATGCTTCCGTCCGAGAGGCCTTTGTACCATTCGTCGCTCCAGCTGGTGACGGGCGAAAGGAGGTCGTTCTTCAGGAGCTGGTTCCAGGTGCCGGTCCACTTCCTGGCGCCTTCATCCTGGAGATCAACGGCTACTTTGGTGCTGCCGTCCAGCGTGTAGGGCTTGCCGCCGGCCTGCCAGATCATGCTGGTGGTGAAGCCGGCGTCACCGGTGTCGCTCGTGATGTAGGCCTTGGGGTCCGCTGTGTGGAGTTTCTTGCCGGCTTCAACGTACTCGTCCCAGGTGGTGGGAACGCTGATGCCGTGCTTTTCGAAGACATCCGCACGGTAGAACATGGCCATGGGGCCGGAGTCCTGCGGGAGGGCGTAGACGCCACCGTTGAGGTTCACGGACCCCCACGTGGACTCGGTGTAGTTGTCCTTGAGTTCCTCGGCGCCGAATTCCTTCAGGTCCACCAAAGCCTCGGACAGGGCGAACTGCGGCAGGGCGTTGTATTCGATCTGTGCGACGTCCGGAGCACCGCTTCCGGCTTTTACGGCGTTCTGCAGCTTGGTGTAGTGGGCGTTGCCCGTTCCCACGTTTTCCAGGTTGACGTGGACCTTTGGGTACTTGGCTTCGAAGGCCTTGACGATCGGTTCGAGCTGAGGGGCCCAGCCCCACACCGTGAGGGTGGTTTCGGTGTCCAGTGCCTTGGCGATGTCTTCGGCGCTGGCGCCCTCGGCTCCGGCGCTGGCGGGTGTCCCGGAGCCGCTGCAGGCGGCGAGGCCCCCTACCAGGAGGCTGGCCGCCAGGGCGGCAGTTGCCACCCGCCGGAAGCGATGGTTGTTCTTCATTGAATGAGTGCCTTTCAGATGCGGTTGCGGAGATTTACGACGGCGGGAGGTCGCCGTCGTCGGGTCTTGTTACTTGACGCTTCCGGCAGACAGTCCTGACTGCCAGAAGCGTTGGAGGAAGAGGAACGCCCCCACGATGGGCACGATGGTGAGGAATGATCCGGTGATGACGAGGTTGTAGATGGCCTCGCCGCCGGCCGTGGTCGCCTGGGCGTTCCAGCTGTTGAGCCCCACGGTGAGCGGGTACCAGGTTGATTGGCTCAACATGATCAAGGGAAGGAAGTAGTTGTTCCATGTGGCAACAACCGTGAACAACAGGACAGTGATGAAGCCCGGCGCCAGCATCCGCAATGAGATGGTGAAGAACGTCCGGAACTCCCCTGCACCGTCCATGCGCGCTGCTTCCAGAACTTCCGTGGGGACGGACTCCAGGGCGTAGATCCATACCAGGTAGAGCCCGAATGGGCTGATCAGGGACGGGATGATCACCGACCAGGGGGTGTTGGTGAGCCCCATCTGGCTGAACATGAGGAACGTCGGGACAGCCAGGGCAGTGCCCGGAATGGCAACTGCTCCGAGGACCACTGCGAAGACCCCGCGCTTACCGGGAAAATCGAACTTGGCGAGCCCGTAGCCGGCCAGTGTGGCGAGGAACGTCGCCCCGCCGGCACCCACCACGACGTAGAGCACGGTGTTGGCGAGCCAGCGCAGGAATTCGCCGTCATTGTAGGTCAACGTGCCGACGATGTTGTCCCACAGTGCGAAATCGCCGGAGAACCACAGACCGAACGAGCTGAAGAGGGAAGTCTGGGTCTTGGTGGAGTTGACCAAAAGCCAGAACAAAGGCAGCAATGCGTAGACCGCCATGACCCCCATCAGGATGGTGAGAAGTATGGAGGAGCGCTTTCGGGTGACGCCGCGGCGCTGGGAGTTCAGTCTGGGTGCAGGTGACCGGCGGGTCTTCACCTCCGGAAACGTCGTGGGCGAGGTATCGCTGGAATGGGCAGGGCTCAGTCTTACGGACATGAGTCAGGCATCCTTTCGCGAGCCGGAGAGCTGGACGACGTAGGCAACAATCACCGTCAGGACGCCCATGATGATGGAGATCGCCGCTGCGTAGTTGAACTGTTGGCCCGCGAACGAGAGGTTGAAGGCGTACATGTTGGGCGTGAAGTAGGAACTGATGGAGTTTGGCGCCAACGCCTTGAGGATGTTCGGCTCGTTGAACAACTGGAAGCTGCCAATGACCGAGAAGATGCTGGCGATGCCGATGGCTCCGCGGATGGAGGGAAGCTTGATGCTTCGGATCACCCGGAACGTACCTGCTCCGTCGAGATTCGCTGCTTCGTAGAGTTCCGCAGGGATGACCTTCAGCGCGGAATAGAAAATCAGCATGTTGTAGCCGGTGAATTCCCAGGTGTTGATGTTCCCGATGGAGGCGAGAATCCAGCTTGAGGAAAGTGGCTCAGCAAGGTTCAACCCGAAGAAGTCGTTGATACTGCCGAACAGGCCAAACCTGGGGCCATAAATGAATCCCCACATCAGCGTGGCCACTACCGCGGGGACCGCGTACGGGAGGAACACCGAAATACGGAAGAACGACGACGCCCGGAGACGCCCGCTGTCCAGGGCCAACGCCGCGAACAGGGCCAGGAACAACATGATGGGGACCTGGACCACCAGGAAGACGACCACCCTGATCACGGAGTCCCAGAATTGGGGATCCGCGAGCGCCTGGAGATAGTTGGCTCCCCCGACGAACTTGTCGCCGCCCACCATCTGGTTCTGGAAGAGGCTCAAGTAGAACGCATAGAGCACAGGCGCAACGAATACCAGCAGGAAGACCCCCATGAACGGGCCAACGAATGCCCATCCCATCCATCGTCCTGCGTATTTCCGGGTTCGGACCGAGGGTAGGGCGTCGGCCACGGGCGACGTCGTTGTCATGATATTTTCTTCTCTTCTCACTATGTTTACGCAAACATTCTTGAAAGAAGATTAGCATGTTTAGGTGAACATACAAGGGGATGCAGCGGAGAATCACGACCCGGCCGGCAGGACAAAGGACAGCGGCACGCCCTTGCTCAGAAACTCCCGGGCCGTTCGTGGACCATCAATAGCCGATGTAGCACGGACAGCCGGCGTCTCCGCGCAAACTGTCTCCCGCGTATCAAATGGATTATCGAATGTTGAAGAAAAGACCAAACTCCGGGTTCTCGATGCCATGAAGCAACTGGGCTACCGGCCCAACAGGGCCGCCCGGGCACTCAAGAGCGGCCAGTTCAAATCCATCGGCGTCATCGTGTTCAATCTCTCGACCTATGGCAACAGACGAACCTTGGATGCCATTGCAACAGCCGCGTCACAGGCGGGCTACTCCGTCACCTTGATACCGCTCCACGATCCCACCACAGGAACCGTGACAGGTGCCTACCAGCGGCTCCGCGAGCAGGACGTGGACGGGGTGGTCATCATCTTCGAGGCGCATCTGTTCGATCGCGAAGACATAACTTTGCCAGAGGACCTCCCAGCCGTTGTCATCGACTCCACTCCCGGGTCCGGGCATCCCATGGTGGACACCGACCAGGCTGAAGGCGCACGGTTCGCTACCAGTCACCTCCTGGATCTGGGACACCAGCAGGTCTGGCACATCGGGGGGCCCGTGTCCTCCTTTTCGGCCATGCACAGGGAAGAGTCCTGGAGGCGGACGCTCAACGAGGCAGGCATCGAAGCGCCTGCTGTTTTCCATGGCGATTGGTCCACCGAATCCGGATACCACCTGGGGATGGAGCTGGGCCGCAATCCCGAAGTCACGGCCATTTTCGCCGCGAATGATCAGATGGCCCTCGGGGCAATGCGAGCCCTTCACGAACTTGGGCGCCGCATACCGGAAGATGTCAGCATCGTAGGATTCGATGACCTCGAGGAATCCACGTCCTTTTGGCCGCCCCTGACCACCATCCGGCAAGACTTCTCTTCGGTTGGCCGGCTCAGTATAGAGAAGCTGCTCCAGCAGATCTCCGGAAACAACCCGGCCAGCGGCGTCACAACCGTGCCGACCCGCCTCATGGTACGCAAGAGCACGGCCGCGCCGGCCCGCTAGGGTGGGCGCGGCCGTGCAGGCCTGCTGATGGCAGCCGGGCTGCCTAGGGGCAGCTGATGCCGGTGTAAGGAACCGTCGAGGTGAAGCCCGCGGTCTCCCCCGTTGCACCCGACGTGACACTGACGGAGCCGGCGGGGAGCACTGCAGTGCGGCTGTTGAAAGCGATCGAAGCACTCTTCCCGGGGGCTACCCCGGCAAAGGACTTTGACCCATAGGCAGTGTCCACAGTGATGGTCAGAGTCTGTGCCGTGGTGTTCTGCACGGAGACCGCGAGGTAGGCCTTCTTTCCGATGCATCGCATGGTGGTGGTGGCCAGGTGCGTCGGTGGGTTGCTGGTTTCCTCTGAGTTGGCGGAGCTCACAATAAGCCAGCTCAACTGCACGTCAGAGGAGCGCGTCTTGCTGAGCGTGAAGGTCAGTTCGCCGTTCCCGCCAACGGTGACGTCGCCGTAGGCCACGGCCTGGTTCTCCGATGAGTAGTCGTGGTCGGATTCGCGGACCTCGTTGTTGATGGTCACCTTGGCGCCGCGATTGTCCCAGGACCAGGGATCGGCATACCCTGCGTGAACCGTGTACTTGCCCGGTTGAAGGTTTCCGAAGCGGTAGATCAGGTCCCGGCTGGACACGGCGTACCGCAGCGTTGAGAACATGTCTCCGCTGGATTCGCCACTGCTCCCGCTACCGGTGCTCTCGTATCCCCAGGCTGCTCCGCTGCTTGGGTCTGCACCGAAGGGCTGATCGGCAGCGCTGTTGAGGAGACCACCGTCCTGGGCAGCCGCCCCGGTCAGCGAGAGCCAGTCTGATGTCTGCTGTCCGCCGGCATTGACCACGTAACGGATGTCGGAGGCCTTGATCGCGTCTTGGATGCCCACAGCGTCCACGGCCCAGAACGAACTGTTTTCTCCCGTGTAACGGAAACGGAACTGCGCAGTCGTGGCTCCTGCGGGCACTGTGAAGGGCAACTTCTCCACCGTATTCGTCGCCGTGGAGTAGCTCTTCAGCGTCTGGGCGGCCCCGGTATCGAAGGTAACTGTGACCGTGGCTGACTGCGGACCATCAATGGCGTAGTTGGTGGCGTAGCCAAGGCTCGCGCGTCGCAGGCCGGCAACGTCAAAGGCGGGGCTGACCAGCGTCGAGTCGAACTGACCGGATGCGTGCTGCTTGTCATCCCATTCGTCCGAGTCAGCCACCGCGATCACGTCGCGGCCACGTACCGTGGTTTCGCGGCGCTGGTCGCGATCGGCCGCCGTCCAGAAGTCATCCGTGGCAAAGGTCCACCCCCGCCACTCTGCAGTCCCGCCACTGGGCATCGCCGAGTTGTCGATTGACCAGCCCTCCGGCGTCGTCTTGGTCCATCCGAGAGTTCCCGCGGGGATCGCTGTCTCATCGACGCCGGGCTGAAGCACCGGGCGCAGGGAGTCGAAGGCATCGTGGGCGAGGCTGCCAAGGGAAGTTCCGTCGAGATTCCACTCCGGCTTCACGGGCACGCCCGCGGCGGCCATGATGGTGGGGGCTACGTCCACAAGCTTGGCGTCGTACCGCGTGACGTTTGCGGCGACTCCCTTGCCAACCATCGTGGTGAAGACACGCCGCTCCACCGGCGAGCTTCCGCCGTGACCTCCCGTAGGAGTGTGACCATGGTCGGTGGTGACAACTACCGTCCATTCCTCGTTTGCCGGGCGCGCCGCTACCGCGTCCATGACCTGGCCAATTCTCGCGTCCGCGCTGGCCAGAGCTGCACCGTACGCAGCTCCATTTGTACCCACACTGTGCCCGGCCTTATCCACGTCCTCCAGGTAGAAGAAAAGATCGTCCACTGATCCGGTGGAGATTGCGTCGACTGCGGCCGTCGTTATCTCCGCATCAGTGGAAAACTTGGTTCGCACGTCCACACCCGGACCGAAGATGGTGGCGGTAATGGGCTCCCATGTTCCCATTGCGGCGGTCTTGCGTGATGGCGATGCCGCGTTGATACGGGTCAGATAGTCGGGATAGGCTCCGAATTGCGGCGAGCCAAACCCGTTATCCAGGACGTTGTGCTTGTCCGGCCAGACGCCGGTGGCAATCGACGCCCACCCCGGCCCGGACCACGTCCCAGCCATTGGCGACGCATAGAGATTGCTGACCGACGTTGTGCCCTGCGCACGCAGCGCATCCAGCCGGGGCATTTCTGCCGGACTCAGCGAATCGTAAGCTGCCCCGTCAATCCCGATAATCAGGGTCTTTACTATGGGCGCCTCGGCGGCAATCGCGGGGGCGCTGGACAAGACTGCGCCGGTCAACGCCACGGCCGTAGCCGCGACCCCCGCCCACAGACGTAGATGGTGTGCCATGGAGTGGTTCTCACGATCTCTAGGGTGCTCGTGGTGCATCGGCCAGCGGCCAGGCAGGGCTCCACTAACACCCGAAATCGTCTGCACCGACGAATGATTACGTAAACATTGAAGGGGTGCGCGCCGACATTGTCAAGAGCACGGGCCTCCACTCCCGCGGCGGAAGGAACATGGACTACTGACCAAAAATGTTCTATTTTGGTAGGTATTGTTTCTTAATGGTGTAAGTTTTATGGTGGATCGGGTTCGTTCCGAAGATTCGCCTGCACCGCTGCCCTTACCCCGGCACAGTTGTGCCTCTCCCATTGGTTTCGATGCGCAGCACGGCGCACAACGAAGGAATAATCCACCGATGTTTCCGAGCACTTTTCCCAAGCCTCAACTATTCTCCCCCGGCACAGACGCCCCGGCGTTGCGTTGGGGGCTGCTTGCGCCCGGATGGATAGCGGACCTGTTCGTGTCTGCCGTGCACGAGCACACTGACCAGCGATTCGTCGCCGTTGGCTCCCGGTCTGCTGACCGAGCGCGATCGTTCGCAGCCCAGCACGGTATTGCAAGGGCGTATGACTCGTACGAGCAACTCGTAGCCGACCCCCAGGTTGATGTGGTCTATATAGCTGCACCGCAAAGCGAGCACCTGACGCTCGGGCGCCTCTCCATCGCTGCCGGAAAACACACCTTGATCGAAAAGCCGATGGCGACCACTGCCGACGAAGCCAGGGCGCTGACCGCAGCGGCTCGAAACGCCGGAGTGCTCCTGATGGAGGCGCTGTGGAGCCGTTACCTACCGCAGACTTCCGTTGTTCGCACCCTCGTCAACGACGGGTTCCTCGGCGAAGTCCGCTCTGTGATGGCCGATCACGGCCAGGCCATTCCCGGCTACCCGGATCATCGCCTTCACCGCCGTGAACTGGGCGGAGGGGCACTGCTCGACCTCGGCATCTACCCTGTACAACTGGATTCAATGGTCCTGGGTGCGCCACAATCGATCACCGCGATCGGCGGCCTCCTCGATACCGGCGTCGATGCCTACTCCACTCTTGTGCTTGGACATGGGCAGGACATCCAATCCACTCTCACCACCAGTCTTGCCGTGCGCACTCCGTCCACAGCCGTCATCACCGGCACGCATGCGAGAATCGAGATTGACGGTTCCTTCTACATGCCCACCACCTTCCGCCTCGCGGGCAATGATGGTGACGCGATGGTGTGGAACGATCCCACCGGGGTGACGTCCATGGCGGGGCTGTCCTGGGAAGCGACGGCACTGGCACAATTCGTTGGCGAAGGCCGTACTGAATCACCCATCCATACTCTGGACGAGACCATCTCAATCCTCGAAACGCTCGACGAAGCGCGCCGACAACTCGATGTATCCGCATCGCTTTAACACCCGATCTTCTTCCGCCAGCACTCGCCGAGGCCCCCTCCCGGCTGTTCCGGCACTGGCACTCAGTCGGCAACACTTGGACATATTTGCGGAAATCGGACGGAAAGTGACAGTACCTTTGTTTAGGTGAACATGGATCAGGAGAACACAAGCATCGGGACTCCGGCGGGAACGTCCAGGGAGTCACGCAAGGTCGCGGCCAAGAAGCGCGCCACCAGGGGACCGTCCATCGGGGACGTGGCAAAGGCCGCTGGCGTCTCGGCCCAGACCGTTTCCCGGGTTTCCAACGGACTCACCAACGTCGAAGAATCCACTAAGAACAGGGTCCTCGACGCCATGAAGGAGCTCGGCTACCGGCCCAACAGGGCCGCGCGTGCGCTCAAGAGCGGCCAGTTCAAGTCCATCGGCGTCATCATGTTCACCCTCTCCAGCTTCGGCAACATGCGCACCCTGGACGCCATTGCCACCGCGGCCTCCCGGGCGGGCTATTCAGTAACGCTCATCCCTGTGCAGGACCCCACCACCGGCACCGTGTCCGGGGCTTACGAAAGACTGCGCGAACAGCAGGTTGACGGTGTGGTGGTCATTTTCGAGGCCCACCTTCTGGATGACACAGACATATCTCTTCCCCAGGATCTCCCGGCTGTGGTGATCGACTCCAATCCTGGGTTCGGCTATCCGATGGTGGATACGGACCAGGCCCAGGGCGCCCGGTTTGCTACGCAGCACCTTCTGGACCTGGGGCACCAAAAGGTCTGGCACATAGGCGGACCAACCACCTCATTCTCTGCAACACACAGGGAAGAGTCGTGGCGGCGGACGCTTGAGGAAGCGGGTTTGGAGGCTCCTCCGGTCCTTCATGGCGACTGGTCCACGGAGTCCGGCTACCAGATCGGCCTGGAACTCGGCCGCAAGCCCGAACTGACCGCCATTTTTGCCGCAAACGATCAAATGGCTCTCGGAGCAATGCGCGCTCTTCACGAGTTGGGGCGCAGAATTCCGGAAGATGTCAGCATCGTCGGATTTGACGACCTCGACGAGTCCACGTCCTTCTGGCCGCCTCTGACCACCATCCATCAGGACTTCTACGCCGTGGGCCGCCTCAGCATCGAAAACCTGCTTCAGCAAATCGGCGGCACCGGTTCGGTGAATGACGTCACCACCGTGCCCACCAGCATGGTGATGCGCAAAAGCACTGCCGCACCCGCCGTCAGTGCCAGGCCGACAGCCCGGAAAAAGCGCGTAGCTGCGGAGAAGGGTTAACCCTCCTCCGCAGCTGCCACGTTCAGTACTGCTAGCCCTTGCTTGCGCCCAGGGTAAGCCCCGCCACGAATTGCCGTTGCAGGGCCAGATAGATGACGAGGGTGGGTATCAGCGTGATCATGGCGCCTGCCGCGATCAGGTTGTAGTTGCTCAGGAACTGTCCCTGAAGGTTGTTGATGGCGGTGGTGATAGGGAGTCTGTCACCGCTCTGGATGAACAGCAGCGGCCAGAAGAAGTCGTTGTAGATGAAGATGACTTGCAGGGTGCCCAAAGCTGCTAGTGCCGGACGACAGAGTGGCATGATGATGTTCCAATACTGCCGCCAGATACCAGCCCCATCCACCAACGCGGCTTCCGTCAGGTCCTGCGGGAGGGCCTTCATGTAATTGGAAAGCACAAAGGTGCAGAACCCGATCTGGAAAGCAGTGTCCACGATGATGACGGCTATGTAGGTATTGAGCAGGTTACCGGAGTCGCTGACTGAGTACGGCAGGGAAACATGCTTGAACATCTCAAACAGCGGTGCTGCAAGTACCTGCGGCGGCAGGAGGTTGCCGGCGGTGAACATGATCAGCAGCGTGATGTTGAACTTCCAACTCACCCGCGATACTGCAAAAGCCATCATGGACGCGAAGAGCAGCGTCAGCAGGACCGTGGGAACCGTGATCAGGACTGAATTCAGGAAGTACTTTGAGAACCCTCCCTGGTTCCAGGCCTGCACGAAGTTCTCGAAGCCGAAACTGCCGCCGAAGCTGAAGTAGCCGTATTTGTCGGTGTCCTCTTTGGGACGGAGCGCCGTATAGAGCGACCAGACCAGCGGTACCAGCCAGACGGCGGCCATGACGATGAGGAAGATGTGCGTGCCGTAATGACGCTTGCCCGGCTTGCGGACAACGACAGTCTGGACAGGAAGGGGGCGCGCGATAGTGCTCATGCCTCTTTCTCCTTGCCGAAGGTGCGGATGAGGTAGAAGACAATCGGTACCAAGGAAATCACCAGCAGTACCACGGCCAGTGCTGAACCGACGCCGATCACCTGTCCTTCACCGATCAGGTTTTGGATCACCAGGGCGCTGAGCAGTTCCAGCCCGTTGGTGCCCCGGTTGATGACATAGACGATGTCAAAGGCGCGGAGTGACTCAATGATGGTGATGACCACGATCACGATGTTGACCGGGCGCATGGCGGGGAAGACTACGCGGAAGAAGGTCTGTACAGCATTGGCGCCGTCAATCGACGCTGCTTCCCTGAGTGCGGGGTCCACACCCTTCAAGCCGGCCAAGTAGAGGATCATGACGTAGCCTGCGTGGCGCCACGTTGCCGCGATCATGGCGGCCCAGATGTTGACATTCGAGTCACCGAACCAGTCCACCGCCTGGGGCGTGCCGGCGGTTCCCAGGAGGAAGTTCAGCAGGCCGCTGTCACGGTTGTAGAACAGTTGCCAAATGATGCCGATGAGTGCCAGCGAGAGCATCACCGGGGTGAAGAAGATGCTCTGGTAGATCCTGCTTCCGCGGATTTTCTGATCCAGCAGAACCGCCAGGAGCAGGCCCAGGGGCGTTGCGATGAGCGCCAGGAAGGCCAGCCAGAGGACGTTGTGCTGCATGGCCGGCCAGAACGGTGGGTAGTTCTGGCTGATGAACTCATAGTTGTCCAGGCCGGCCTGCTTGATGTCTGCCACGTCCAGGCCGTTCCATCGCGTGAAGCTCAGCCCGATGGAGAAGAGAGTGGGAAGCCAGACAAACAGCAGCTGGATCAGGGTGGGCAGGCCAACCATGATTCCGAGGACCGTTTTGTCCCGGCGGCTGAGGCGGCGTACCCGCCTGGATTTGATGCGCTTCTTGCCGGGAACTGCCGTTGTCGCGCGGGATCCGCCGTGCTGCGAGCCGTGGTCGGGTGGTCCGCCGTTGTGGGAGGCCGGTTTTTCGGCTGTGGTGCTCATGGGAAATTCCTTTGGTCTTCATGTCAGGGGCCGGGCGTCGTGTTGCCCACCCGACCCCTGACCAGGCTGACTGGCTTGTGGGCCATCAACCCCTGTAGCCGGAGCGGCTCTCTGCTATTGGGCCGCGTAGAGCGACTTTGCCTGCGCTTCGAGGTTCTTCACGTCGACGCTTCCATCTTTGATGAAGGACTGAAGTGCCGGAATCATGACGTTGTTGGCCATTGCCGGCAACGCATCGCGGTCCAGGAACTGGCTGATGTACTTCGCGTTCGCAATGGTGTCCGCACACTTCTTGTTCAGAGCTGAGTACTTGGACGTGTCTGCGCCCTTGACCGTTGCGATGTTGGAGGTATCTACGGCCGCGTAAGCGTCCTGGCCTTCCGGGCTTCCCATGAATGCAAGGAAGTCACGGGCGGCTTGGTTCCCGCCACCCTTTTTCGACAGCAACAGGCCATCGATCGGAGCTTCTACGGCGTCCGTTCCTTCAACGGCGATCTCCGGGAACGGGAAGAAGTCGATGTCAGCCAGCACTGTGGGATCTGTGAACTGCTGCGTCACGAATGAACCCAGGAGGTACATACCCGTTTTCTTGGCCTCAAGGGCCTTGGCTGCATCCTGCCAGGTCTGGCCCAGGGCCGCCGGGTCCTGGAACGGCAGGAGTTGTTTCCAGGTATCGAAGACGTCGCTGACCTTCTTCTGATCCCAGCTTTCCTTGTGCGCGGTCAGGTCAACGTGGAACTGGTATCCGTTGAGGCGCATGTTGATGTAGTCGAAGGTGCCCATGGCCGGCCAGCCGTCCTTGTCGGCGAAGCCGATCGGAATGATGCCATCTGCCTTCATCTTGGCAGCCAGGGTTGTCAGCTCATCGAAAGTTGCTGGAACTGCGTAGCCCTTTTCGGCCCAGAAGCTCTTCCGGTAGAAGAAGCCCCAGGGGTAGTTGTAGTTGGGAACCAAGTACATTTTTCCGTCAGGACCGGTGGAAGCCTTCTTGATGGCGTCGGAGAAGTTGCCGCCGATCTTCTCCCAGACGTCGTCGACGGGAGCCAGGAGGCCCTTCTCGGCGTAGTACTGCATACGGTAACCGGCAAACCAGGTAAAGGAATCGTCCGGGCTGCCCTGCAGGTAGGAGTTGATCTTGTTCTGGAAGTCGTTGTGGGGTACCACGTTGGTCACCACATCGAAGCCCGACTTCTTCGTGAAGGCGTCCGTTACGGCCTTGTAGGCAGCGCGGGGAACTTCGTCCGATGAACCCGAGCCAAAGGTGAGGCTCTTCGAGGTGGAACCGGATGTGGGCGCTGAACCGCCGGTACAGGCAGAGAGCATGGGGATGCCCGCTGCAGCGACTGCCCCGACTCCCAAAGTCTTGAGGAAGGTGCGCCGTCCTGGACCGGCGCCCTCCGCCGCCTGGAACGGGCCAAGATGTATAGCCATGATTACTCCTTTGGATCGTGGTTCTTGGTCAGACTGTCCTGTATCCGAGCGCACTGTGGGATAGCTCAAGTGTGGGCTTGTGGAAGCAGAAAGTCGCCGGATGGGATCAATATCTTTGTGAATGTTCACGTAAACATCGAGCTGCAAGAAGTTTACGTAAACATGGTTGGTTTGACAAGGTGTTTTTGCTGCTTTTCGGCACTTTTTCGGGAGCACGGCGCGCTCCCGGATCTCAGGGGGCTCGAACTTCCCGACGCCCGGCCTCGCGGGCCTCTTCGACCAGCCTGGCCAGCTCCTTCTTCCGCCGCTTGCGCCCCAGGAAAAGGCCCGCAAACAGAAGCATCACAGCAACAAGGATGGCGAGCTGCGGCCACGGAATCGCCCATAACGTCACGCTTTCCTGCACGGGATCCAGCGCTTGGGTGGTTCCGTCAGGGGCAACCACGCCTTGCGAAACCGTCACTGGCAATGTCAGGATGCCCAGCGGCCACACATGAGGTACGTGGATACTGACGGTTCGACGGTCCCCGGGCAGCAATTCGAGAGTTCTGGCTTCTTCGGTACCGGCAGCCGGCCACCGGGCGTCATTAACCATGGTGGAGGGATCCACTGACAGGCGGACGTTGCCCGTATTCTCCAGGTCAACGGTAAGGTCGGCGGATCCCGGTTCCAGGGGATTCCACGACGTATCGTAGCTCGCGGTTGCCTTCATGCTGAGCGCAGCTTTGACCTCTCCCTTGACCCGGGTCATCACACGGAACCCAACGCGGCTTTCCACGCCCAGTTGTGTCCCGTCCGAGCCGCCCTGTGAGTAGATAGAGGCAGCTATTCCCGCTGCATGATCGCCTGGTGTCGCGTTGTCCGGAACCGTCACCTTGAACGGCACGACGGCGGTACCTCCCGCCGCTACGGTGACCGTCTTGTCCATGGAGATCCATGTACCTGCAGCAACCGACTGTTTGTCACCAGGGAGCATATTGAAGCGCCCTGTCGGAGTGAAATACCCATCGGCGGCGGTGAGGGAAAAAGTGACTTCCCTGTCGCTGAGGTTTCTGACCGCCAAATGGTCATCTACGCTCGCCCCGGAATCGAGTTCCAGTTCAACCCATGAGCGGCCGTCAGGGCCCGCTGAGTCTGCAGGAGTCACGGCCCAGGTAACCGGACTATCCGTCGCATCTCCGGTGGTGGCAAAGCTGCTGGTCGCAGAAGCGAAACTCGCACAGACAGCAGCTCCCACAATGCTTGCCACGATGGCGCAGCGTCGCAGAAGTCCATAATCGGACAGTTCGAGGGTTGGGGACCTCATTAGCTGAAGATACCTCCGCCGCTACTATTCGAACAGGGACAGCGTCAGCTTGGCCACATAGTTGCCAGGGGCGACTGTTGCGGGCGTGCGGAGGAAGAGGTCAGCGTTGGCTGTCCACTGTCCTTCCGAGGCAATCGCACCCGAGTTCTGCGTCAACGCCAGCAACTCCTGGTCCACAAGACCCACGGCATTACTACCGGAATCCATCGATGTATCCACTCGGTCGCCTTCGGTCACCTGACCGGACCCACCGCCGTTGATGACTCGCGGTGCCCAGCCCAAGTGTGATGCGCTGATGGCCGGTTGTCCCGCGCCGCCGGCGAAATCCGTTGAGGTGCCCAGCACATACCAGCCGGCACCGGCAGGGATCTCATCCGGGGACCGGGTATCGGTCACCGTCACGATAGGCAGGGTGCCCTTGAACTGGCGCACAGCAGGCGTGGAACCGTCCTCGGTCAGTGCCGTGGCCGTGCCTGCCACGCTCATGGCGAGCACACCGCCGTCGACGACTTCGGTAATGCCGACGTTGACATCCACGTCCTGATCGCCGTGGTTTTGGTCGGCCATCGCCATCCCGGCGACACCCAGCAACAGCGCCGCAGCAGTGGAAACAGCTGCACCGCGGGCCAGGAATTTATGTCGGTTCACTTGTCATGCTTCTTTCACGTAAGCCCGGCAAATCCGGCCGGGAAGAGAGGGTAAAAGAAGCTGGTGGCCCACCATCGGGCGGGCCACCAGCGTCAGATTAGTTGCAGGATGCTGCGTTGTAGGCGGCGTTTGCTGTCACTGTGACGGGTTGGCCGTTCACGGTGGCTTTGGCTTCAACGGCTACGGTGCCTGCCGGTACCGAAGCGGCACGGGTGGTGAATGCGTGGACCGCGTTCTTACCCGGCTTGACCTCAGCGAAGGACTTGGTGCCGTAGGACGACGTGAAGGTGGCCTGGACCGACTTGGTGTCGTTGTTGGTCAGCTGCGCCGTCACCGTGACTTTTCCGGCAACGCACTTGGTGCTGGCTACGGCCGTGACGTTCAGCTGCGGCGCGGCCGGAACCGGGTTTGCGATCATCAGCCAGCTCAGTTGCACATCCGGCCCCCGCGTCGGTGTCAGCGAGAAGGTCAGCTTTCCATCCGTACCCACCGTGACGTTCTGGTAGGCAGCGGACTGGTAGTCCCCGCTGTAATCGTGGTCAGCTTCAACCACAGCACCGTTGACGGTTACCTTGGCCCCCCGGTCATCCCACTGTGCCCAGGGATCGTAGTACCCGGCATAGACCGTGTAGGTGCCCGGAGCGAGATCATTGAACTTATACGTCAAATCACGGCCACCTGCGGCATACCGGAGCGTAGTGAAGACATCTCCGTCCGCGGTTCCATAGACCCCACTTCCCTCACTCTGATAACCCCAGGTCTTGCCTGTTGCCGGATCCACGCCGTAAGGCTGATCAGCAGCACTGTTGAGGGTTGCTCCGGCAACGCCCGGAGCTGCCATCAGCGCAGTCCAGTCGGCTGTTTGTTTGCCACCGGCATTGACGGCGTACCGGACACCGTTCGGGACAACCGGGATGGTGCGGGTGAAGGTGCGGTTGCCGAAGCCGGGAAGCGTTCCGGTCGCGGTAATGACTCCCACCGTGTTCGTGTTCCCGCTGACCTGCCACGTCACAGGCTGGGTGGAGCTCTGCCCGTTCTGCGTGACCGTCACGGAGTTGACGTTGAAGTCCGCCCCGACGGGGAGGCTCGCAGGCACTCCGGTGACGTTCCAGACAGCATTGGCGTCAAGATCCTCAAGTCGCCATTCGGAGGGCGACAGGACGCTGAGGGTCTTTCCGCCTTCGCCCATCTGGATGGGCAGCCAGACCATTGGCGCGGTTGCCAGTGCTTGGTCCGATCCCCCGTTCCAGCGGTCACCCATGTAGATGAACTTGCCGTTCGCCGCATCCACCGGGATCACGGACGAAGGCTGCGAGTTGTTGGAATTCCATGCGACGTCGCTGCTGAACGGATTCGGCAGCTGGGTCCACTCTCCCAGGATGCTGGTTGATGTGCCGTACTCTGAGGGATTCGGCGACCAGCCGGTGGTTCCCGAGGTGATGATGAAATAACGGCCTTGGTACTTGAAGATAGCCGGTGATTCGCGGGATACGTTCACAAAGGCCCGCCGGAAGTCGACGCCCTCCACAGCTGTATCCGGCGAAGCGGACAAGTTGGTGTAGTCAGCGTTGAGCTTGGAGATGAACATGGTCTTGTTCTCTTCGCTGGAGTAGATGATGTAGCCGGTGCCATCGTCATCCACGAACAGGTTCATGTCCCTGGCCATGCCGGGGTTGTTCGGTGCGAAGTTGGTGGGATCGCCGGCCGCTGCCTTGTGGAGGCGGTAGCTGTCGATGTAGCGGAAGGGACCAAACGGTGAATCCGAAATTGCAACACCAGCGTTGGCCTTGGCGTACTGGACGTTGTATTGATCCGTTGGACCATCGGCGTGGACCCACATGACCCACTTGTTGGTCGCCTTGTTGTAGATGACCTTTGGCCGTTCAAGGATCGGGGGCAGCCTGTCTCCTGACGGCACGGTTCCGAGGTCACGGTACACGGCATTCTTCTGCTCAGTGGAGTAGCCCGAGTACAGGTTCTGGAAGTACGGATCGCTGGTGAATTGGTCCGCGGAGGACATCGCTTTGAGGACTACCCCTTCATCCTTCCAGTTGTAGAGGTCGTACGAACTGTAGCCGTGCACACCCGGGGATGAGTGGTAGCCATTGGTCCGGTCCTCGCCGTACAGGTAGTAGATGGTCTTGCCCTCGGAATCCTTGGAGGTCACTACCTGCCCACCGTGGGCCTGGATGAGGTTGCCGTTGTTGTCCCGCCAGTCCTGGCCGGGCCGGAAGCTGTTGTAGCCCGTACCTTCGCTGGCGTTCCGCAAAGTGAAAGCCTGGTTGGCTCCACCGTTGGAGGTCCACAGGCCGATCCAAGCGCCCTCGTGTGTGGACTGATTGGAGACATCAAGTACCTGCCCCTGTCCTGCATTGAGAAGGCTGAACGAGGTACCGTCCGTGGTGCTGAACAGCCACTGGGCCGAGCTGTCCGTGCGGGCTTCTTCGTCGGTGATGGTGCGCAGGGCAGTACCGTTTGCATCGGCGGCCAGGGCACGGCCGTCAGCGAGCCTCAGGACGAAACGGTCACGGGTGGTGCCGTCTTCATCGGCAATGAGGGTTGCCTTCCACACTTGGTTCCCGCCGGCAATCGAATCGCTGAGCACCGTTTTTGGTGAGCCCTCCGACGCAGTAACGGCACGACCACTCTGCACGCCAACGAAGCTGTACGACTGCCCGTCCTGCACCGCCGGGGCGTTGGCTGCGACACCCGATGCTCCGTTGATGACGAACGTGGTGACGGACTTGGCGGGCACTGTCAGGGTTGCGGAACGCGATCCAGCATCAATGGCCACAGGGGTGCCGCTCACCAAGGCATTCGCAGTCGGGTTGCCTGAAGGAGACTCGGTAGTAACTACAGGAGTGACGGTGGCTCCGGCAGCGATTGTGGCGAACTTGGACAAGTCCACCTTGATGGTCCTGGCTTGATCGGAGTCGTTCGTGTGGACCATGGCCAGACCGGAACCATCGGCCTTCAGCGCAGAGGTGGTCTTGCCGTCGCTCGTGGGAATGATGCGGTCACCCGGTGCGATGTAGTGGGTGAAGTTCCGGATCGTGTTGTACTTCGAGTTCACCTTGGTGCGACACGAAGGATCAGCGGCACCGTCGGCCAGGCGCCGCACGGAGTTGCCCTCGGCGTTGCAGTCGAAGTCAATGAAGACAGATCCCCAGTTTTTCTTCTCGCCGAGTTCCATGTTGTAGAGGTCTTCAACCGGCTGCCACAGTACCCAGGACTCAGGATCGAGCTCGCGGAGGTCATCGGTAATGCGGGTGGCCATTCCCAGACCGTTCTCGATGCTGTCCGGGTTCCAGGAGTCACCGCCCCAGTTGCCTTCCACTTCGCTCATGGACAAGGGCTTGTCCGTTGCCTTGGCGACGTCCCGAACCGCGAGGCGGTCGCCGGTGGAGTACGTATGGACGTTCAGCTGGCTGACGGCCTGTTTGGCTTCCGGAGTCCAGCCGTTCCAGTCTTCCAGGAAGCGGCTGGGCGATGTTTCATCCGGACCGGAGACCTTGGCGTCGGTGGTGTTGCCTGGCTCGGCGAGCTCGGCAGCCATGGCGGTCAGCACCTGGGATTGCAGGGCGGGGCCAGCGTGGGCACCTTCCTGGCCACCACCGTTGGGCAGTCCGTTGCCACCGATGGTGGTCTTCCAGTAGTTCGTGTTGGGCTCATTGAGGGGGTTGATGGTGTCGAAATGAATACCTTCGGTTTGCTCGACGTGTTCAGCTGCCTTTTTGACGTAGTTGACGAACTTGCCGATGGCCGCGGGCTTGATCTGGTCGGCGTTGGGATCCGTGCCGCCGCTGACGTAGCCGCTTTCGGTCATGAAGTAGGGCGGCGAGTTACTGAATGCCTCCCAGGTGGTGACTTTGTCCTTGATGGCCGCAATCCAGGCACGCTGCGAGGCATCGGCGTCGAAGTCGTAGTCCGAGGCGTTCTCGCCGGTCCAGGCAGCCAGGAAACGGTCCCGGTCAGCGTAGTTGGTGGTGATGGGCCCTGATTGGTCCGAGAGACCGGCATTCGGGTTCCACCAGCCAGGAACCGCTCCGCCAGGGCGCAGATAATCGGGGATGTCGCTGGCGTTGCCGCCGCCTACGTTATAGCGGGCGATGTTGAGGTTGAGGCCGTCATCACCGAAGACCTTGTCAATCAGATCGTTCCGGATGGCCTCGGGGTATTGGCCGGTGGCGTTGGCCATCCAGACAAGGCTGGTACCCCAGCCTTTGAATGCCGGACCGGCCTGTGCGGGGTTGGGAGTGAGGACGAGTGCTTCCCCGGCAGCGGCAGCGACCGGGATAGTGCTTGGGGATAGGAGGGGAAGTGTTGCTAGTGCGAGGGTAGAGGCGGCGATTGCCGCTGCGATGCGATGACGCGACGATGCGTTCGTATTCGACAACATTGTCTAAATCCAATCCGTTCATGTTTACGTGAACATAGAAGAGGTTTACGTAAACATACCGTGATGTGAATCACTCGTCAATATGTGGTTCCTCATGACGCCCGGGCGCCCACACCACGCTCATCGGGGATAGCGCATTCCCTTCGGAACCCACTATCCCCGCGGCTTTTGTCCTTCGAACGGACTAATGCATGCCGAACTGGTACGCCGCCGGCACCGGCTCATCCGGGCAGACTTCCTGCCACAACGCGGCAATTGCGTCCTCGCCCTCCCGCAAGTCCGGAATCTCGACGCCCTCGCGCAGGATCGCGGCGGCCTGGGCTCCGTGCCCGCCCCTGGCGAGCGCCAGCGCCTTGAGGAACCCCAAACGTCCGACGGCGGCTCCCTGGGTGGGTGCCGACTCCACCAGATCCAGCGCCATGGTGGGGTCACCGTGCCGGATGCTCAACGTCACGGCTTCCACAATGAGAGCCGTTGCGGTCGAGTCGGTTTCAACCCCGGTCCGCAGTTCGGCGAGACCTTCTTCGTCCTCCCCCGCCGCCAGAAGAGCCAAGCCCAGGCCACGATGCGCGAGGGCCTTGGTGCGCCTCCGGACGCCCTTTGCCCCCAGAACCTTCAAATACGCTTCCTTCGCGCCCCCGAGGTCCTGCCGTGCGTGCCGCATGGTGGCCAGGTGGAAGGTAGCCTCGGGGTTGTCCTGCGCTGCAAGCATCTGTTCCCAATCCGCCCCGGCGACGAAACTGGCCGCGCCGTCGAACGTTTCTCCCTTGAGCAGCCCAAGCCACGGTTCCTGTTCTTCGGAAACGCTCTCGTCCACGAACGGGGTGCCGCTTTCGTCGATCCAGGGCATGCCGGCCTTCAGCCGCCGGGCCCTCTCCACCACGCCCCAGCCGCTGCCGTGCAGGAGCATTTTCGACGGCGGGACGTCGGCGTTGGTGATGGCCCCGGGCAGCATTGCCTCCAACGATTCGTGTGGCAGCAGCTCTTCCAAACGCTCACCGGCGTGGGCTACCGCGGCATCCCAGTCAGTGCCGTGGGCGGTCACCGTGTTCAGGTGTCCGTTGCCGTATGCCTCCACCCAGGCCCATTCCGCACCGGCCGGCATGACCAGGTGTTCGAATTGCGTTTGTGCCAGGCCGGCCTGGATCTCCGCGTACGGGCCAGCTCCGGGGCTCAGCCATTCCTGCCAGCGTTTGCCGCCCTGTCCCTGGCCCCATACGAAGAGCTTCTTCCCCCGCAGGAGGCCCGTTGACAGCATCGCCAGCCCGTCGCCGTCGTCGTCTGCAGCCACAACCCAGCGCCGCTCGGAAGGGTCGATATCGAAGAAGAAGTCCGCCGCGTGCGGGCTGTTGACCGGCCACGTGCCGTCATGGCCTTCGTGGGTGGTTGGCCTGACGCGGGTGATGTCCGTGGTGTAGTCGCTGCCGTAGGCCTCGTGGGCGGGTGCAATGACGCGGGTGCGGTCAGTCTCGGGGATGGCGGCGTTGCTCCACCAGTACATGGGGACGTCGTGGTTGTTCGGGTTCCGGATCCGCACCGCTGCCAGCACCACGGGCGAGTCCGCGGGCAGCCAGATGTCTACTTGGAACACCACTTCCCGGAGCCGCTCGTACTCCCACATCCGCAGGATGTGCTTGCCGTCGGCTGTGTGGACGATCGCGGTGTGCAGCGGATCGCAGCTGGTGGGCGAATGGCCGCGGGTGCCGATGTTCCATTCCAGGCCGCCCGCGAACCAGGCCTTGCGCAGGGCAATGTTCGCCAATTGCGGGGCGTCGTGGGTGTGGAGGAGTTGCTTGCCCGTGGCTTTGTCGAACAGCTCCCAGATGCGGCCGCCCAGGGACGGGATGACCGTCACCTTGAGTTTGCTGTTTTCAAGCACGACGGCGGGAAACTCCCTGGGGGCCGACTGCCGGCTGTAGCCGTCCTGCATGAGATAGGGGTGGATGTTGGGCACCACGCCATAGCGGGCCGATGCCTGAAGCTCCTCCGGTACGCCCTCGCCCACCGTGTAGGGCTGGTCCAGTTCGGCAGCAACCACCGGTAACGGGTTGAGCGGGCCGAGCTCGGCCATGGTCAGGGAGATGGTGGTGACTGTGAGGCTGGAAGTTGCTGTGTCTGGCACGTCAGTATCCGATCGTGAGAAGGAGGCCGCGTTGCGGCTCGAGGGTGATGGCGTCGCCGGGCACGTAGCTCATGGCGGACTGGAAGCCGCGGATCGCTGGGGCGTTCATGCTCGTGGCAGGGGCCGTGGGGGTTACGGCAGTGAGGGCCTCGCCGTCGAAAATCAACGTCACATCCTCAGTTTCCCCGGCCCAGGAGGCCAGCGCCACAACCATCCCGCTGTCCGTCAACCACGTGGTGGCCAGGACATCGGGGTGGCTGGTCCTCACTGGCGCGTGGGGGTCCCAGAACCCTTGCATCCGTGCCCGTTCCAGGTTGTTCTTCGCCCAGAACTCCCACAGGGGACGGTTATCCACCGCGGGTGCCCGGCCCGTCATGCCGAATACCATTCCGCGCCACGGGTTGCCGCCGCCTTCAAGCATCTCGCCCATGAGCCCGAAGGGAATGCCGGATAGCTCCACAAGCCAGTAATCGGGGTCGGTGCCGTCGTAGTCGAAGTATTCCCCCAGCCATAACCTGTCCACATACGGCAATTGCTCCATGTACAGGTTCGCCGATGAGGCATAGCCGTCGTGGGCAGTGAACTGGTTTGCGGAGTGGAGGTCAATCTCGGGACCGTCCACTCCCCTGGCCTTGCACGCCCTTTCCAGGACCTTGCGGACGCGCACCATGGCGTGCCGGTCAAAGGCGAGGTCATCGAGGTAGATACCGTCGATTCCGTCATCCCCCGCGGCCAGCTCCTGCAGGCTGCGCACGTAGAAGTTCTCCCACCGTGACCCGCCCGTAGTCACCACTGCAATGTCCTCCACGTCCGGGGCAAACCACGCGGAGACGTACCCAGAGCCGGCATGCTCCTGCAACCAGATATGGCCGGCGCCAGGACCATCGCTGAAGATCTCATGGTCCAGCTGCAGCAACGGCAGCAGCTCCGGGCTGTGGAAAGTGAGCTCCCGGACGGTGTTGTAGATCTTGGCTTTGAGACCCTCCCCATGGCACTGCGCCACGTACCGCCTCAGCGTGTCCTCGGTCAGGAGAGGGTCGTTGATGTAAGGCGCCGTCGCCGTCGCATGGTGGATGTTGACCACAGTGGCCCCCGCGGCCCTGATCTCCGACGGGTTTCCGGGAGCGTGGAAGTAGCGCTTGCCCAGGTGGTTGCCAGCCTGGATAGCTTTGAAGGGTGTGAGCAGAAGCCGGAAATCGAAATGAAGCGGCTCATTCTGCGTCAGCGTCCGGGGTCCGCTGAACGCGCGGACGGACACCTTGCCGTTGGCAGTCCGGAGCTTGACGCCGCCCCGCACACCGTCCTCCTGGCGGTTCGCCCACGATGCCGGTTCCAGCAACGGCTTTTGCCGGTAGAAATTGGTGTTCAGGGGCCGCTGGTAACTCTCATCCCGCAACGACAACTGCAGTCCGGCGTTCACCCTTCCCAGCCACAGTGCATCCTGGTTCCGGGCTGCCACGTCCCACGTCCAGTCCAGGGTCTCAGGCCGCCGACCACCGGGAACGCCCAAACCCATGGACAGCGGCACGGCGTCCTCGTCGAACCACAGCTGCAGCCCGACGTCGTTCACGTCCAGGGTCTTCCCGGGCGCGAGCCGCAGCGAGTACTCAACCGTCCCGTCGGCGTCGAGGACGCCGTTCAGCTCCAGCGTCACCGCCGCAACGCCGTCCTGTCGGCCTGTCCAGCTGCAGCACCAAGAGATCCGCGCCGGCCCTTCCGAGGTGAACGTAAGCGGCGAAAAATCCCAGCTGATCCCCTCAATGTCCAGACCCATGGGAACGTCCAAAAGCTCGACGGCGGGACCATCCGCTGACGTCACTGCGCCGGTGAAGCTGGACGTCACCTGCGCAGGCAGCCCCGATGCCGACAACCCCAGGGTCCGGCCCAGAATCCCCAAGGTTCTTGCCGGTTCGTCCAGGGTGACGGGCGTGAAAGGAGCCACGAGCTCCGCGTCCTGGGCCACAGACGAATCCAGCCACGCCAGGCGCCGCAGGAATCGTGCGTCACCGAAACCGCCCGCCAGGATGTCCGGTTCCGTTTCCATCCCCACTTCCAGCGTGACCTCGATCTCCTGCGCAACTTCGCCAGCCGCACGGACGGTGAGGGTGGCGGAGTGCGTGCTACCGGCAGCGTCACGGGGAATGGGAAGGACAACGAACAGTGCCCGCACCGTGCCCGCTGGAACGTCCAGCTCCCTGTGCCACGGCCTGCCCAGCCGGTCCACGCCGTCGGAATTGATGCAGTGACCCCCGGCTGATGACACGACGTCGACGGCGACGCCCGCCAGATCCTTCAGCGCGTAAAGCCCCAACTGCACCACGTAGTCCTCGCCCGCAACAGCACTGGCCCTAAAAGAGTCCGACGGCCCGTTGGTCACCCAGTGCGCCGGAAGGTCAGTGCGCATGGAGACAGGATTCAGCCGGTCCTCGGGAAACACCAGGAACGCCCCGCCGTGGTGACGCGCCTGGAATTGTTCCAGTTCGTCCGCCCGGGCCGTGAAATTCATAGGCGCGAAGGAGTCGCGCTCACTGGCGGCCTCGTAACGGAGGACTTTCGCACTGGGCAGCCCGGGCTGCGCTGCCCCTCGCCAAGCCGAAGGCTCCACGGCGGCAGCCCACCCCGGCTCTGCCGTTGGGCGACGCGGGAGGTACCCGGCTTGGGGGTAGTGGGGTTTGCCCAGCATCGCGTAGGGCAGGTAGTAAACGAAGTAGATGCCAGGGCCATCGATCGCTTCAAACAGGAGGGTTCCGGCTTCCCTGGTGCATTCTTCGACAACAACGTTGCGAACCCTGGCGCCCGTTTTCCCGGAAACAATGATGATGTCCACCGCTGCGGGGTCCGGATCCTGGCGCCGCCATGGCAGGACAATCCTGTATGGCTGGGCTGTGAGGGCAGACTCGAATGTGGCGGCAGGCTCGGACGTAGCGGCAGATCCAACAGCCGGGGCGGCCGCTTCCACCACGAAACGGTGGTTTCCGTACAGCAGTTTGTCCCTCGCTCCGATGCCACATGCCACCTCCGGATGGCCTGCGGGGGCGTTGTTGCTTCGACTGTTTGGAGGACGGGAATTGACGACCGGTGAAACCGGCGAGGGCAGCGGCATCGCTGGGACTCCTGAAAGTAGCTTCCGGGCTTCTTCACCGAGTTGGTGAATCCTTACATCATCCGGGCGTTCCGCGGAATCGTAAAGGGTCATTGCGATGCGTACTCACTGGAATTTGCCCAGCCACGGGCTGGACGGCGGAGCTAATTCAGCCTAGCCAGATTCAGGGCATTGATTTTCGCTTTGGCGGCCCGGACCGTTTCGCGGTCGGTGACTGTGTAGGCGGTAGGGTCGCTGCCGTCCTGGGTACCCAGGGAAATGGTTCCCTGGCTGAGCGTGGAGACGGTTTTCTTGGCCGACAGATGGACAGCGTTCAACCCTGCTGCGTGCATCGCCGGAATGTCTGTCAGGGCCAGTCCCCCGCCGGCCATGATCTCCATGGCACCTCCGGCGCGTTCCACCATGGTGGCGAGCGTGTCCAGGCCTGCGCCCGCCGTTGCTGCGTGCCCGGAGGTGAGGACCCTGGTGAAACCCAGTTCCATGAGCTGGTCCAGGGCAGCCAAGGGATCCTTCGACTGGTCGATGGCCCGGTGGAAGGTCAGTTGCGCCTCCGGCTTGGTCCCCTTTGCCGATTCCACCAAGCGCCGGATTGTGTGCACGTCCACTGTCCCGTTGGGTTCGAGTGCCCCAATGACGACACCGTGTGCGCCCTGGAGCAGCAGATGCCTGATTTCATGCACCATGGTGTCGACGTCCGACGCCGAATACAGGAAGTCACCCGGCCGGGATCGGATCAGCGGATGGACTTCCAAACGGCCATCGACGTGCTCCATGCTGGCTTCCAGCAGCCCCTGGCTGGGCGTGATGCCTCCCAGCTCCAGGCTGCTGCAAAGCTCAATGCGATGGGCGCCCTCAGCGGCGGCCACACCTGCTCCGGCGGCGCTGACCACAGCGATTTCGAGTTTCATGGTGAAACTCTACGGGCAATGCGGGAAGTCCGGGCAATGCGGGAAGTCCGGTCAAGAAGAGGATGTCCGGGCTAGGGTGGATGTCCGGGCTACGCCTTATAGCGTTGCAGCTTTTCCTTTTGCGCAGGCGTGAGCCTCAGGACCCTCCCGGTTGCCTCCGCGACGAAGGCCAAGTGCGTGGTTGCCTTGACGCAGTCTTCCAGGGTGACGGGATCCTTGATGACGTAGTGGAGATCGAAGCTGGCCCCTTTGATGGCGCCCACCCAGATCTCTACGACGGCCGGGATGTTGCGGTAGTCCAGGGTCCGGACGTAGCGGACCTTATGCTCCACCACCAGGGTCATGGTGCCCTCCTCAACATCGTTGAAGAGGGCTGCCGGGGGCTCGACGCCGGGAAGCCCCGCACCGCTGGGTGGCCCGAAGGCCGCGATGCGGGCTTCCTCGAGAATGCGCACAATCTGGACGTTGTTGATATGTCCATAAGCGTCCATGTCACCCCAGCGCATGGGCACCAGGACCTCAATGCGCCGGGGTTCCACGGACTCCTTTGGTTGCTGCGTACTCAGCTGTGCACCGCCGTCGAATCATCCACAGCAGTCTCTTCCTCGCCAGCGAACTGGGACATGTACAGGCGGTAGTAGGCTCCTTCGAGGGCGAGAAGCTCGGTGTGGTTGCCCTGCTCCACGATCTGGCCGTTCTCCATCACGAGGATGGTATCGGCGTCGCGGATGGTGGACAGACGGTGGGCGATAACGAAGCTGGTCCGGTCCGTGCGGAGCGCTGCCATGGCCTTCTGCAGCAGCAGTTCCGTACGGGTGTCCACCGAACTGGTGGCTTCGTCCAGGATCAGCAAGGAAGGATCAGACACGAATGCGCGGGCGATGGTGATGAGCTGCTTCTCACCGGCGCTGACGTTATTGCCTTCTTCATCGATGATCGTCTGGTAGCCATCCGGCAGGGCACGGACGAAGCGGTCCACGTACGTGGCCTTCGCTGCTTCCATGATCTGCTCTTCGGTGGCATCGAGCTTGCCGTATTTGATGTTGTCGTAGATGGTCCCGCCGAAGAGCCAGGCATCCTGCAGCACCATGCCCACCTTGGACCGGAGCTCGGAACGGGTGAGGTCCTTGATATCCACGCCATCCAGGGTGATCCGGCCGGAATTGAGCTCGTAGAAACGCATCACCAGATTCACCAGGGTGGTCTTGCCGGCGCCTGTGGGTCCAACAATTGCCACGGTGTGGCCCGGCTCGGCGCTGAAGGACAGATCCTCAATAAGTGGCTTGTCCTCCACGTAGCTGAACGAGACGTGCTCGAACTCCACGTGACCGTCGGTCTTCGCCGGAAGGTGGCGCGTACCGTTCTCTTCAACCTCTTCATCAGCGTCCAGGAATTCGAAGACCCGCTCAGCCGAAGCGACACCGGACTGCAGCATGTTGGCCATGCCGGCGATCTGGCCCAGCGGCTGGGTGAACTCGCGTGAGTACTGGATGAAGGCAGTGGCATCGCCAAGGCTCATGGACCCCGAAGCAACCCGCAGGCCACCCACCACAGCGATCCCGACATAGGACAGGTAGGACACGAAGTTCATGGCCGGGAAGATCACGCCCGAGACGAACTGGGCGCCGAAGGATGCCTTGTAGAGTTCCTCGTTCTTCTCGTCAAAGCGCGTCAGCATGTCGGCATCGCGACCGAACACCTTCACCAGGTCATGGCCGGAGAACGATTCCTCGATCTGGCCGTTCAAAGCGCCGGTGTTCTTCCACTGCGCTGCGAAGAGCTTCTGGCTGCGGGCACCGATGACTCCGGCAACAACACCGGAAAGCGGCAGTGCGATCAATGCGATAAGCGCCAGCTCCCAGGACACGATGAACATCATCACTGTGATGCCCAGGACCGTAAGGACGGAGCTGACCAATTGGGAGAACGCCTGCTGGAGACCTTGCTGGACGTTGTCGACGTCGTTGGTCACACGGGACAGGATGTCGCCGCGTTGGCGGGTGTCGAAGTAGTTCAGCGGAAGCCGGTTGAGCTTGGCCTGGACATCGTTGCGCAGTTTCTTGATGACCCGCATGACGATCCGGTTGAGCAACCAGCCCTGTGCCCACAGGAAGATGTTGGCCACGAAGTACATGAGCAGCACTATCGAAATCAGGAACGTCAGCTTGGAGAAGTTGATCCCGTTGGTGAGTTCCATCTTGGAGACCATGTCGGCAAAGTTTCCCTGGCCTTGCTGCCGCATGAGCTCAACGAACTGTTCCTGCGATACCCCGGGCGGGATCTGCTTGCCCATGACTCCGCCGAAGATGACGTCCATGGCGCTGCCCAGAACCTTGGGCGCGATCACGTTGAGGACCACGGAAACAATCACGAGGCCGATCACGATGAACACGCCAATGCGCTCGGGCTTCAGCAGGCCCATGAGCCGCTTGGCTGAAGGCCAGAACTCCTTGGCCTTCTTTGCAGGCACATCCCCGAACATGCCGCCATCGGCCTCGGACGGGACGTACTCCTCCTCAACGAAGTCGTCGTCGTCCAGTGCTTCCGTTGCTACCTCTGCCGCGGCGGTTGCCTTGGCATCCTTCGCGGCTTCGGCCTTGGCAGCCCAGCCACGCTTCTTCTGCTGGTTCTGCTCGCTCATGCCACTTCCTCCACACTCAGCTGGGATTCGACGATTTCCTGGTACGTCGGTGACGTCTCCAGCAGTTCGTCATGCGTTCCCCGGTCAACAATGCGGCCGTTGTCCAGGACAAGGATTTCGTCAGCGTCCGCAATGGTGGAGACACGCTGGGCCACGATGATCACCGTGGCGTCCTTGGTCTTTCCTTTCAGGGCCTTCCGGAGCCTGGCATCGGTAGCCACATCCAGTGCCGAGAAGGAATCGTCAAACAAGTACACGTTCGGTTTGGTCACCAGGGCCCTGGCGATGGAAAGCCGCTGGCGCTGTCCACCAGAGACGTTGGTGCCTCCCTGTGCGATCCTGCGGTTAAGCCCGGAGGACTTCTCCTCCACGAAGCCCTTGGCCTGCGCCGTCTCCAGGGCCTCCCACAGTTCCTCATCCGTGGCATCCGGCTTGCCGAAGCGCAGGTTGTGCTCGATGGTTCCGGAGAACAGGTATGGCTTCTGGGGTACCGCCGACACACGGCTGGTGATCTCAGAGGCGTCCATCTCGGTGACAGGAACGCCGTCGAGCAGGACCTCACCGGAGGCGACGTCGTAAAGCCGGGGCAGCAGGGAGACCAAGGTGGTCTTGCCCGCACCGGTGGAACCAATGATGGCCAGGGTCTTGCCCGGCTCCGCCGTGAAGGAGATGTTGCTCAGGACAGGCGCCTCAGCACCCGGGTACTTGAATGTGACGTCGCGGAACTCGACGCGACCCCTCTTTTCTGCCGGCACCACGGGCGAAGAGGGGTTGTGGATGGACGGCTCGACGTCGAGGACCTCGCCAATGCGGTCTGCACAGACGGAAGCGCGCGGAATCATCATGGCCATGAAGGTTCCCATCATGACGGCCATCAGAATCTGCAGCAGGTACTGCAGGAAGGCCGTCAGGGCACCCACCTGCATGTCGCCGGAATCAACGCGTTGGCCACCGAACCAGAGGACCGCCGCAGTGGACAGGTGCAGGATCATGCCGATCGCCGGGAACATCAGGACGAAGAGGTTGCCGATCTTCACGGAGACGGCGGTGAGGTCCTGGTTGGCATCGCCAAAACGCTTGGCCTCGTGGGGTTCACGAACGAACGCCCGGACCACCCGGATGCCGATGATCTGCTCGCGCAGTACGCCGTTGATGGCATCGATCTTGGTCTGCATGGAACGGAAAAGCGGCATGAGCCGGACAACGAGATAGCCAACCACGGCCACAAGGACCGGCACTGAAACCCAGACAAGCCAGGAAAGGCTGAGGTCCTCGCGGAGGGCCATGATGATGCCGCCAACGCACATGATGGGCGTTGAAACCATGAAGTTCAGGCCCATCAGCACGAGCATCTGGACTTGCTGGACATCGTTGGTGCCACGGGTGATCAGGGTAGGGGCGCCAAAGCGGTTGACGTCCTGGGCGGAAAAGCTGCTGACCTGGCGGAACACGCTGCGGCGCAGGTCACGGCCGATGGCCATGGCCACGCGGGCGCCGAAGTACACGGCAATGATGGCGGAAAGCACCTGCCCAAGGGCGACTGCGAGCATGAGCGCACCGGTTTGCCAGATGAAATCGGTGTCGCCGCGGGAAACTCCCTCATCGATGATTTTGGCGTTCAGGCTGGGAAGGTAGAGCGTGGCGATGGTGGACGCCAGCTGGAAAATCAGCACAGCCACAATCTGCGGCAAATACGGCTTTGAGTAGCGCCGTATAAGGGTGACAAGCATGCCCACGGGTCCTTAGAAAGAGTGCGTTAATGTGATGTAAAGAAGTTTTGCAGCAGAGGCTGACAGTATTAGCCTCCCCACTCTACGAAATCCGTTGCCCGGGCGAAACAACTTCCGGAAAAGATCATCCCTGCGGAGTATTTGTCGTGCCGCGACTGCTCCCGCTGTGGCACAAAACTGCCTGGACACAGAAAAGCGCCGGCGGGAATCCCCAGCCGGCGCCTTCAGCCTTGGCCCTTATTCACGCCCAGTTCGAGACTCCCCGGCGTTGAACGCCGGGTGCCTCGGACCAGGGCAGGGTTCTTGCCGTTCAGCCTGCGTGCTTGCCGTGTTCCTGCCGGGCTTCAACGCCTTGGAGGAGCAGCAATGCCATGCGTTCCTGCTGCCTGCGTTCGCGCTTGAGTTCCTTGCGGATCGCGGCAAGTTCCTCAGCGGTGCGGGACTGCTGTTCGGCGATGGTCTGCTGGTCACGCAAGCGGGCCTGCAATTCCACGTTGGCACGGCTGAGTTGCAGCTGCTGTTCGGCAAGGACATACTGCGTGCGGGACAGTTGCTCCTGCACTTCCTTGACGTCGGCCGCGGCATTGGGCCGTTCCTGGGTAAGGATGCGGGCGAACTCGAGGTCAAGGTCGGAGCCGGAATCCCCCGGCCGTACCTCACGCCCGGCCCCTGGAAGGGGGCGGCGTGCACCCAGTGGGCTCGCGGCGTCGTCGGTCTTCACTGCGTCGTCGATTTTCGCGGCGTCGTCGATCTTCACTGCGTCGTCCGCCTTCACTGCGTCCATGGACGCAGTGTCCAGCGACATTCCGGCCTCTCCCGAAGCCGTGGCCACGAGCTCCTTTTCAGGAGCGGCGTCAACTGTGCGGCGCAGCGGACGTTCCTTGATGAACAGCACAGCCAGGAGGGCCACGACGCTGATGATGGCAGAGATCAGGAAGATCTGGGCAGTGGCGTCACCATAGGCAGCCCGCATGATGTCTGCGATGGGAGCCGGCATATCCGCCAGGTCCATGCTGGCTCCGGAGCCGCCGCCCTGGACGGGGATACCGGCGGCAGCCATGCCTTCAACAGCCAGGTCCTTCACGTGGTTGGACATGATGGCACCGAGGACGGAGACGCCGATCGCGCCACCCACCGAGCGGAAGAACGCTACCGAAGCACTTGCCGTACCAATGTCCTTGGCCTGAACGGTGTTCTGCACGGCCAGAACCAGGTTCTGCATCAGCATGCCCAGGCCCAGGCCGAACACGCCTGTGTAGATAGCCACGATCCAGAGTTCGGTGGTGTGGTCCATGGTTCCTGCGAACGCGAGCCCACCGATAAGGAGAACCGAGCCGGCAATGAGGAACCTCTTCCACTTCCCGAAGCGGCTGATCAGAATGCCCGATGCCACCGAACCGATGAGGTTGCCGGCGATCATGGGAAGCGTCAGCAGGCCGGCCTCGGTGGGCGTGGCTCCACGGGCCACCTGGAAGTACTGCCCCAGGAAGGTGGAGGAACCGAACATGGCGATACCCACTGCAACGGAAGCAACGATCGCCAACGCGGTGGTGCGCTCGGAGATGATCTTGAGCGGAATGATCGGCTGGGCAACCTTGGTCTCCACGAAGACCAGGAGGGCCAGGAGTGCTACGCCGCCGCCGACCATGAGTGCCGACTGCCAGGAAACCCAGTCGTAGTACTCCGGGTTACCGGCAAAGGAGACCCAGATCAGGAGCAGGCTCACACCGGAGGTCAACAGAATGGAACCGAGCCAGTCGATCTTGGCGGGGCGCTTGATGTGCTGGATCTTCAGGGTGATCTGGAGCAGGATCAGCGCAACGACGGCGAGGGGCACGCAAACGAAGAACGTCCAGCGCCAGCCGAGCGGGCTGTCCACGATGAAGCCACCCAGCAGCGGGCCGCCGGCAGTTCCCACGGCCATGACAGCACCCATGTAACCGGAGTACTTTCCGCGGTCACGGGGCGGGATCATGGATCCGATGATTGCCTGCGCCAGGGCCGTGAGGCCACCCATGGCGATGCCTTGGATAACACGTGCGGTCAGCAGGAGCGGGATGGTTTCGGACAGGCCCGCCATGACCGAGCCCGCCACGAAGATGATGATGCTCAGCTGGACCAGGAGCTTCTTGTCGAAGAGGTCCGCGAGCTTGCCCCAGATGGGCGTGGTGGCCGCGTTCGCCAGCAGTGCGGCCGTGATGACCCAGGCGAAGTCGGTCTGGGTGCCCTTGAGCTCGGACATGATGGTGGGAAGTGCGTTGGCGACGATGGTGCTGCTGAGGATCGCCGTGAAGAAGGCCGCGAGGAGGCCGGTGAGGGCTTCCATGATCTGACGGTGGGTCATGGGCGCGGCAGCCTTGGCTGCGGCGTCCACCGCCCGCGGGTGTTGTGGTGCTGCTGTAGCCATGCGTGGGCTCCTAAGCTGTCTGGTCTGTTGTGGTGGAGCCGGCCGCCGTTGCCCGGATTGAATCCTTGAGGGATTCGGTGAGTTTGTTGATGACCTGGGAGGCCTCGAGGGCGTCCGCCTCGCTCCAATCCGCCAGGTAATCCCGCAGTCTCACGCTGCGTTGCTCTTCGAATTCGTGCAGCTTGGCCGTACCCCGTTCGGTCAGGGCCAGGAGTTGCGCCCTGCCGTCGGCCGGGTCCGGCCGCCTGGTGACGAAGCCGAGTTCCTCCAGCTCCGCGACGTGGCGGCTCAGCACCGGCGCGCTGACGCCAAGGCGCGCGGCCAGGTGCGTGGCACGGGTCTCCCCCTCGCCAATGAACCTCATGACCCCCTGGACCGCCATTCCGACGTCGGGAACGCGGGCCATGTGCGCGGTCACCACGCAGCGCAGAGTCCGCTGCAGGTCAAAGATCTGATGCACAAGATCGGTTGCTGTGGCAGAACCGACAGACATGTAAAACACCCCTTTTTGTTTGCCTAAAGCAACTATAACGCAGATTGATTGCTTTGGGAAACTAAAAGAAGCGCCTAGGCCTCTTGCCGGGTCAACTCACGGGCCGCGGTGATGACTTCCTCAACCCGGCGCGGACGTCCCACACCCGGCGCAACCACAGCCACGAGTTCATTGGCCGGCACCTTGTCCTCGATCGGGACCAGCGCAACGCGCGCACCCGTGTAGAGGGACTCGATGCCCGGCCAGACGTTCGTCACCGAGTACGCCCGGCCGCTCGCCACGATCCCCCGGATTGTCTGCGCCACCACGCTGCGCCAGCGCACTTTCGGCTCGATGCCCGCTGAATGGAACATCGCGATCACCCGTTCCGCGCTGGGCGGAACGTCGAACAGGACCACATCCTCACCGGCGAGATCGGCAAAGCGCAGCGAGGCCCTCCCCGCCAGCGGATGATCGGCGGCCAACATGAACTGCGGCCGGGAAGGTGCCACGGTCAGGATCTCGACGCCGGGGACGGCCTGGAGCGAGTAGATGAAGGCGACGTCCAACTCGCCCTCGCCCACGGCACGTTGCAGCTCCTCAGCGTTCCCTTCCACAAAGTCCAGCTCAACCTCGGGCCACTTTGCCGCAAAGACCTGGATCAATTCCGGGATCAACCGCGGTGAAATGGCAATCATGCAGCCGATGGCGACTCGACCACGCATGTCCTCATGCGAGCCATGAAGCGCTCCCTGGAGCTCCGCGGCCTCACGGAGGATCCGCCGGGCCCGGACGCCGAGTTCGACTCCGGCCGGCGTCGGCTCCACCCGTTTGGCGCGCGTCCGGATCAACAGGTCCAGGCCGAGGTTTTTCTCCAGTTGGGCGATGGCCATGGACGCGGCAGCCTGGGAGATGTTGCTCTCGCCCGCGGCCTTGGTGAGCGAGCCGTGGTCCAGTACCGCCACGAAGTACTCCAGCTGCCGAAGCGTAAACTCACCCATCAGTTCTCCTTATGAACTTCTTTGAATTGATTGATTATACAAGTGACGTGGTGCGCACCACACTGGAAGAAAGCCCATTGAGTCAAAGGAGCATCCATGACACCGACGTCATCCCTGAAGCCGCACATCGTTACGCTCGGAACGGCCGGCGGACCGCGATGGTGGGCAGAGGCGGACACCGGGGAACGGACCGGGATCGCTACCGCCGTGGTGGTGGGGGATGCTTTCTACCTGGTGGATTTCGGCCAGGGTGCCGGGCGCCGGCTCAGCCAGTCGGGCTTGCAGCTCAAGGACCTGCGGGCTCTCTTCATCACGCACCTGCACTCAGACCACGTCTACGATCTCGCCGGGCTGGGGATTTTCGGCCTCTACGCCCTGACAGACCGTGTCGACTCGCCCGTCAGGATCATTGGACCGGGCAACCGGGGCGAGTTGCCCGCGGTGTCGCCGCGCGCCGTCGTCGAGCCCCGGCCGCTGGCGCCTGAAAACCCGACGCCGGGTACCCGGCAGATGTTCGAACAGCTCATGAAAGCCCACGCCACCGACCTCAACGACCGCATCCTGGACAGCCTGCGGCCCAGCCCCCTGGACATCTTCCATGCCGAAGACATCCAGATCCCTGCGGCATCGGGCTACCACCCCAACAACAACCCGACGCCGGACATGGAACCCTTCGAGGTGTACCGCGACGAACTCGTCACCGTGACCGCCATCCTGGTGGAACACCCTCCCGTGGCCCCGGCGTTCGCCTTCCGTTTCGATACCGCCGAGGGTTCCGTGACCATTTCCGGTGATACCGCCTACACGCAGAACATGATCACGCTCGCCCAGGACACTGACCTCCTGCTGCACGAGGCCATCGACTTTGGCTGGGTGGAGTCCTTGTATGCGGACAAGACCGACGAGTCCAGCCGGGCTTCCCGCGACCACCATTACAAGTCCCACACCAGCGTCCGCGAGGCCGCGAAACTCGCCGAAATTGCCGGCGTCGGGCATTTGGCCCTGCACCACCTCGTACCCGGTTCCGCCCCCGAATCCGTATGGCAGGAAGCCGGCCAGCACTTCTCCGGGACGTTTACGGTCCCCCGCGATCTCGACACCATCCCGTTCGCCCGTCAGCGCTGACGAGCCAGTAACCACACTGAGGAAGCACATGAGCTCAGCACCAACAGCCCCGAAGACCGGCACGGTCACGTCGGTGGATGCGTCCATGAACACCAAGGACATGCGCCGCATCCTCGCATCCAGCTTCATCGGCAGCGCCATTGAGTACTACGACTTCGTTCTCTACGCCACAGCAGCGAGCCTGGTGTTCAACAAGGTGTTCTTCGCCAATCTCGGCCCCGGCTTCGATTTGTTCGCCTCTTTCGTCACGCTCGCCGTGGGATACATTGCCCGGCCGGTGGGGGGACTGATTTTCGGACATTTCGGCGACCGCCTGGGCCGCAAGAAGATGCTGGTCCTGTCCATGCTCATCATGGGACTGGGCACCACGGCGATCGGCCTGCTGCCCACAACTGCCCAGATCGGCATGGCTGCGCCGCTGGCACTGGTCATTCTCCGGCTGGTCCAGGGCGTTGCCGTCGGTGGAGAGTGGGGTGGTGCCGCGCTCATGGCGATCGAGCACGCCCCCAAGAAGCACCGCGGTTTCGCGGCCGCCTTCGCCAACGCCGGCGGACCGGCCGGTGCCATTCTGGGCACGCTCGCCCTATCCCTGTTCGCGGCGGTTTCCGGCAACGACTTCCTGGTGTGGGGTTGGCGCGTGCCCTTCCTGCTGAGCGCATTGCTCATCATCGTCGGCATGGTCATCCGGCTCAAGGTGGCCGAAACGCCAGCTTTCCAACGCCTGGAAGCTGCCGGCGATCAACGGCGGGTGCCCTTGCTTGATGTCCTCAAGAACAATCCGCGCGCTGTGGTCCTGGGCCTGCTGGCCACCACGTCGTTCTACGTGTGCCAGTCCATGACCACGGTGTGGGGCGTTTCCGTTGCCGTCGAGAACGGTGCGGACAAGAACGGTGTCCTGAACATCAAGGCCATTGCCGCACTGCTGACCTTGGCGATCTGCTTCTACTCCGCCCGCCTCAGCGACCGGATCGGCCGCCGTCGTGTCCTCATCGGCGCGTCCCTCCTGGGTGCCTTGCTGGTCTATCCGATCCTCGTGCTCATGAGTAACGGTGAGCTGTGGGGCTTCGCGGCCGCGATCATCCTGGGCAACGGCCTGGTCCAGGGCTTCCTGTACGGCCCGATTGCCGCCTACGTCGCCGAACAGTTCCCCACCCGCAACCGCTATACAGGAGCATCGCTGGCATATCAGGGGGCATCGATGATCGGTGCAGGCTTCACACCCATGATCGTGGCTGGATTGAGCCTGGCCGCCGGCGGCGGAATCTGGCTGATCGCGATCTTCTGGATTGTTGCCATGCTGGCCTCGGCCGTCGCCGTGAAGGCCACGCCCGAAGGCACCCAACGCGAACTCGATTAAGCTGCCCGCCCCCGTTTGCAATCCGCAACGCAGCCAGCCCCCGCACGGTGTTCCGTGCGGGGGCTGGCTTTTGGGCTGTTTAGTCGTCCTGCGTCTCAGTCGTCCAGGTGCGTCGGTCCGAACATCTTCAGCAGCGTTTCAACCACGACGACGTTGGGTCCGTCCGCTTCGAAGGACGCCTTGAGTGCGTCCCCCACTTCCTCGGGGGCGACCCTGCGGGCCGGGACACCGAAGGACTCGGCAAGCTTGACGAAGTCCGGGCGGGCGAGCTCGGTGGCCGTGGCCTGGCCGAAGGCACCCACCATGTATTCGCGCAGGATCCCGTAGCCGCCGTCGTCCACGATCAGCCAGGTGACCGGGACGTTGTGCTGCTTGGCGGTGGCGAGTTCGGAGATGGAGTACATGGAGGAACCGTCACCGGAGACAGCCAGCACGCGACTCGGTTTGCCCGTGGTCTCCAACCCGACGGCTCCGCCGATGGCTGCCGGGAAACCGTAACCGAGGCCACCGGCGCCCTGGGCGGAGTGGAACTGGCCCTGACGGGCGTCCCAGCAGCTCCAGCCCCAGTAGGCAGAGATGGTCATGTCCCAGAACGTCTGCATGTCGGCCGGAACAGCCTCGCGGATGTCGGCCATGAACTTCAGTTCCTTGGCCAGGTCCTGTGATTCCAGGCGCGCCTTGACCTTGGCCAGGGATTCCTTGACCACGTCTTCCGGGCTGGTGCCGTGCCATGACCGTTTTGTTGCGTCCGCCGCCCCTGCTGCGGCGAGGGCTTCATCCAGTGCCGCGAGGGCCTGGCCTGCGTCGGCACGAATGCCCAGGCCTGGCCTGTTGGATTCCAGGACGCGGGGTTCGGCGTCGATCTGGATGATCCGGCCGCGCGGTTCGAACGTGAAGTAGTTCGACGTCACTTCACCCAAGGATGAGCCGATGACGATCAGGACATCGGCGTCTTCGAGGACATCGGTCATGTACCGGTCCTCGATCCAGGACTGCAGGGACAGTTCGTGGGTCCACGGGAACGCACCGTTGCCACCGGGGGTGCAAATGACCGGGGCGCGCAGCTGCTCGGCAATCGAGAGCAACGACTTTTCAGCCCGACCACGACGCGTACCGCCGCCGGCGATGATCGCCGGACGTTCCGCCGTCGAAAGCCACTTCACGGCTTCACGAACCAGCTCAACGCGCGGCGGGTTGTCGAATGCTTCGGCCAGGGCATCTTCCACCGGGGGCACCATGATCGGATCCAGCAGGACGTTCTGCGGGATTTCGATCCAGACCGGGCCCTGCGGGGAGGAAATCGCTTCGGTCCACGCATCCTGGATGGCCGACGGGATGCCCGAAGCGTGCTGGATCAGACGCTGGCTCTTGGTGACGTTCGCAGCCGAGGCCTTCTGGTCATCGAGCTGGTGGAGCATCCCCTTGCGACGAGCACCCAGGCCGTCCAGCGGAATCTGGCTGGCCACAACCACCATGGGAACACCCGTAGCGTACGCCTCCTGGAGACCTGCGAGGGATGTCAGCGCACCCGGACCGGTGGACAGGAACAACACACCCACCTCGCCGGTCGCCCGGGAGTAACCGTCAGCGGCGAACGCCGAGTTGTTCTCCACACGGGATGACACGAAATGCAGGTTGCCGCGGCCCATGGCGTCAAAGAGGCCCAGCGCGTGCTGGCCCGGGATACCGAAAACCGTCTTGGCGCCCAGCGCCTCAAGGGTCTCGACGACGAGGTCCCCACCGTTGCGCTGGTTGGTCCCCTTGGTGGGGGCTGCTGTGCCGGGATCGAAATCGATCATCGCTGCTCTCCCGATGCGAGCGCGATTTCTTCGATGCGGGCGCCGAGGGCCTGCTGGGCGTAGCCGTTCGGGGCACCATGGCGGTCACCTTCCACAGCGTTGTCTGCCATGAGGGTCACGAGTTCATACGCCACGTGGCTGCCTGCGACACCGGTGATTTCTGCGTGGTCGTAAGCCGGGGCGACCTCCACGATGTCCGCGCCCACGAGGTTCATGCCGCGGAAGCCGCGGATGATCTCCAGGAGCTCCCGGCTGCTGATGCCACCGGCTTCCGGGGTGCCGGTGCCGGGGGCGTGGGCCGGATCCAGGACGTCGATGTCCACCGAGATGTACAGGGGGCGGTTGCCGATGCGGTCGCGGATCTTTGCCACCGTCTCCAGGACGCCCTGGTAGTAGACGTCCGCGGAGGTGACGATTCCGAAGCCGAAGCGGTGGTCGTCGTCGAGGTCCTTCTTGCCGTAGAGCGGACCACGGGTACCCACGTGGCTGATGGCTTCGGTGTCCAGGATGCCTTCCTCCACTGCGCGGCGGAATGGCGTGCCGTGCGTGTATTCAGCGCCGAAGTAGGTGTCCCAGGTATCCAGGTGCGCATCGAAGTGCAGCATGGCGATGGGTTCGCCTGCGCGCTCTGCTGCTGCGCGAAGCAGCGGAAGGGCGATGGTGTGGTCCCCTCCGAGGGTGACCAGCTTGCTGCCATTGGCCGTCAGGTCCAGGGCATTCTGCTGGATGGTCTCGATGGCTTCGTTGATGTTGAACGGGTTTACAGCCATGTCGCCAGCGTCGGCAACCTGGATGTTCTCGAACGGGCTGACGTCCCAGGCGGGGTTGTACGGACGCAGCAGCCGGCTGGCCTCGCGGACGTGGTTGGCGCCGAACCGGGCGCCGGGGCGGTACGAAACACCGGAGTCGAAGGGAACGCCAACTACCGTGACGTCGGCCTTGGAGACCTGGTCCAGACGGGGCAGGCGGGCGTAGGTGGCGGCACCGGCATAGCGCGGGATACGGGATGAATCGATGGGGCCCAGGTTGCCGTTGGCCTCGATGCGGAGCTCTTCCAAAGTACGCCACTCCTTGAGTGAATAGGTGGGATTGAATCTGCGGACTGTGACACCCATCATACACTCAAAGTTGTCTAATATGCATCACCTGTTTACAACATTGGAAAAGGGTGAGACGCCGCTCACAGCAGGCGTAAAGATTCCATAAAAACCGGTGTCCCGGCGTCGAACCGGGCCATACGCTCCATGCGGAAGCAGTATCGTGCTGCGCGAAAGGACACCGTGACCACCCTGTCGAGGCCTCCGGCCGACCCGGCCAACCGGCCCAAGAATTCCTTCAAGCTCAAACCCTGGCTGCTTGAGGGAATGCCGGACACTTCAGGCAAGCGGCAAGGACCCCACGGCCAGCCCTCGGAGTCCCACAAGCCGCAGGCCTGGTGGAAGGTCATGTGCCTCACGGGCCTGGATTACTTCTCTACACTCGGGTACCAACCCGCCATCGCCGCGCTCGCAGCGGGCCTGCTCTCTCCCCTGGCGACGTTGCTCCTGGTCACAGCAACCCTGGCCGGGGCGCTGCCCGTCTACCGGCGCGTGGCAAAGGAAAGCCCCCGCGGAGAAGGCTCCATTTCGATGCTGGAACGTCTCCTCCCCCGCTGGGGCGGCAAACTCTTCGTCCTGGCACTCCTCGGCTTCGCGGCCACGGACTTCATGATCACCATTACGTTGTCGGCAGCCGACGCTACGGCCCACCTCATCGAGAACCCGTTCGCACCGGAATTCCTCGAAGGACAGAACGTCGTCATCACCCTGGCGCTCATCGCGGGCCTCGGCATCGTCTTCCTCCGCGGATTCAAGGAGGCCATCAACGTGGCCGTCGTCCTGGTGGGCGCCTTCCTCATGCTCAACCTTGTGGTCATCGCCGTATCCATCGGCCACGTCTTCACCGAGACCCGCGTCATCACGGACTGGTGGACCGCGTTGACCACTTCCCACGGCGATCCGATCATGATGATCGCCTTGGCGTTGCTGGTGTTCCCCCGCTTGGCGCTGGGCCTGTCGGGTTTTGAAACAGGCGTCGCCGTCATGCCCCAGATCAAAGGCCATGCCACGGACACTGAGGCCAATCCGGCCGGCCGCATCAAGGGTGCCCATAAGCTCCTGACCACCGCCGCGATCATCATGAGCTCATTTCTCATCACCTCCAGCTTCACCACGGTCATGTTGATTCCGGCCGCTGAATTCCAGCCCGGGGGCAAGGCTGATGGACGCGCACTGGCCTACCTTGCCCACAGGTTCCTTGGCGATGGTTTTGGAACCGTGTACGACATCAGCACCATCGCCATTCTGTGGTTCGCCGGCGCCTCCGCGATGGCTGGATTGTTGAACCTTGTCCCCAGGTACTTGCCGCGCTACGGCATGGCACCGACCTGGGCGCGGGCGCTCCGCCCCCTGGTCCTCGTCTTCACTGTCATCGCTTTCATCGTCACCATCATCTTCCAGGCTGACGTCAACGCCCAGGGTGGCGCCTATGCCACCGGCGTGCTGGTCCTGATTACTTCCGCGTCCATCGCAGTCACGCTGTCCGCGCGTCGAAAGAAGCAAAAAGGACAGGTCATCGGCTTCGGCCTCATTTCGCTGGTCTTCGTCTACACCACCGTGGTCAACTCCATCGAGCGCCCCGACGGCCTGAAGATTGCCGCCCTGTTCATTCTTGGCATCCTGGTGGTCAGCTTCGTCTCCCGCATGCGGCGGGCCTTCGAGCTGCGCGCCACCCACATCAGGATGGACCAAAAGGCCCTGGAGTTCACGGCCAACAACACCCATGGCCCGGTCCGGATCATCGCCCACGAGCCCAAGCACCTCAGCGCCAGCCGCTACCGCGAGAAACTCCAGCACGCCCAGCAGGCCAACCACCTTCCCTTGGACTGCGATGCCGTCTTCATCGAGATCATCGTGGACGACAGCTCAGACTTTGAGCAGGAACTCCAGGTGGTGGGCAAAGAACGGCATGGGTTCAAGATCCTGGAAGTGCACAGCAACAATGTGCCGAACACGCTGGCGGCAGTACTCCTCCATATCCGCGACGTCACAGGCTTCATGCCGCACATCTACTTCCGGTGGACTGAGGGCAACCCTATTTCCAATCTCAGCAAGTTCCTGTTCTTCGGGGAAGGCGAGATCGCACCGGTCACCCGCGAAGTGTTGAGGGAAGCGGAGCCGGACATCACCCGCCGGCCCTGGGTCCACGTGGGCTAGCCGCCTCGCACGCTCCTTTCCGGTTAGTCCCCTCGCAGGCTGCGCTCCTCCCCAGTTCGTCCCCCGCAGGCTCCGCCCATCCCCGGATTTCGGGCGCTCCGCGCGGCCCGTGGGACGAAGGGCGGCGGCAACCGGGGAGGAGCGCCGCCACCAGGAGCTCAAACCGGGATGGAGCGTCGGCTGGAGTTGCCCACATACGGCAAGTGCGTCATTTCGTGGAACCTTGGAAGCCTGTGGAATGGTCCGATGGACGCCTTCGAGTACCTCGAAAAAGTAGGCGGCGTGGCTCGGACCGGACAACTCCTGGCCGCAGGCTATTCGCGCAGGGACATCGCGCGCCTTCCAAGCAAGGGTGCGAAACAACCCCGGCGGGGCATCTTCATGCTTGCGGATCACAGACCCGAGTTGGCAACCGCCCTCCGCTACAACTCCTACGTCTCCTGCGCCAGCGCAGCCCAACACTACGGATTGTGGATACGCAAAGCACCTGATCTGCACCATCTGGCATGCGATCACGGTCACGGCACCGGGTTCGTCAGGCACAGGACCATGAGATTCGAACCTCATCCCAGCCTCCCAATCGCCGCGGTGGAAGATGTGGTCCTACATGCCATGGCTTGCCTGGCGCCGCCCGCTTCAACGGCAATGGCCGTCTCGGCGGTTCGACTGCACGGTGTGTCGTTGGAACTGCTGAAGGAACAGTTGCAGGGAGACAGGTCGCGGCCCGTCCTCAACGCGCTCAAGGATCTCGACCTGCGTGCAGAGTCCATTGTGGAGGTCGATGCACAGCATCTGCTCCGCACCCACGGCATTGCATTCGACGCCCAAGTGGCAATACCTGGCATCGGGCGCGTCGACCTCCTTCTGGAAGAGTTCCTCATTATTGAAGTGGACGGCTTCGCGTTTCACTCCGATAGAAAGGCCCTACGCAACGACTTGGCACGAAACAACGCCTCCACCATCAACGGGTATTTGGTCCTGAGGTACCCACCGGAAGTCATCTGGTTCGAGCCGGAGCGCGTGATCGCGGAGATCCAGGCGGTTCTCAAGCTGCGTCGAGACGATCCTGCCCGGTTGGTGGACGGCTTTGCCCAGCCGAGCCCCGGAGTTTCGGGGATCCGCCCGGTCCCTGGCTTCCAATACCGGAGGTAACTGGGAGGGAGTGCACAACGCCGGGAGGGAAGCTACCGGCTTGCTGCGGGTACCAGCACCCAGAGCACTTCCACCGTTTCGTCCGTCGGGTTGATCCAGGTGTGGGGTTCACGGCCCGGGAAGGAGAGGGTGTCGCCTTCTTCGAGGTCGTACTCCTCATTGGTCAGGATGAGCTTGATCCGCCCTTTGACCACATGGAGCACATCCACATCGCAGTCCACCGCGTAAAGCTCGTTTTCGCCGCGTCCCCGGGGTTCGATGGTGGCCTGGAGTATCTGCAGCCGTCGCTCGGAACGTGCCGTCAGCAGGCGTTCAACAATGCCCTGGCCGCCCAGCGAGATCCTGGGGCCGTCGTCGCGCCTTGTCAGGTGGGTCTCCGGCGCGGCGAACAGGTCACCTACGGAGACGGAAAGTACCTGGCACAGGGTGACCAAAGAAGCCACCGACGGCGATGTCAGGTCGCGCTCCACACGGCTCAGGAAGCCTTTGGTCAACCCGGTGGCGTCCGCGACCTGCTCGATGGTGAGGCGCTGCGCCTGCCGGGCTGCGCGGATTCTGGAACCGATGGCAACGGGAACATTGCTCGGTTCAACGGGTAGAGCCTTCATTCACGAACCTTTCAGGCCTGTCATGTGGCCCTGTCATTGGAGCAATAGTAGCCGGGACGCACGCCAACGGGGCCACTGCGGGCGTAACCAAGTCCAAAGGATCTTGACTGTTACTCCGATCACAACATATCCTCATAGGCAACAAGTGTTGTCTGTGAGGCACACAACACATCCTCAAGCTCCAAACCCAATCTCCAATCATCCGCACAGAGACTTCGACGCATCGCAGGAGTATCGTCGAAACCCCCAACCTCCGTGCATCAGCTCCAAGGACCGTTCATGGAATCTTCGGCTATTAATATCGCAATCGTGGTGGTGTACCTGCTCGCCATGCTGGCCTTCGGCTGGTGGGGCAAGTCCCGCACCAAGAACAACAGCGACTTCCTGGTGGCCGGCCGCCGCCTGGGACCCTTCCTCTACACCGGCACCATGGCCGCGGTTGTTCTCGGTGGCGCATCCACCGTGGGCGGCGTTGGCCTGGGCTACAAGTTCGGCATCTCGGGCATGTGGCTCGTGGTCGCGATCGGCTCGGGCGTGCTGCTGCTCAGCCTCCTGTTCGCCGGCACCATCCAGCGATTGAAGATCTACACGGTCTCCCAAATGCTGAGCCTGCGATACGGCAGCAAAGCCACCCAGACATCCGGAATCGTGATGTTGGCCTACACCCTCATGCTCTGCGCCACCTCCACCGGCGCCTATGCCACCATCTTCGTGGTGCTCTTCGACTGGGAGCGCTGGTTGGCAATCGCCGTCGGCGGCGCCATCGTGCTGGTGTACTCCACCATCGGCGGCATGTGGTCCATCACCTTGGCAGACCAGGTGCAGTTCCTGATCAAGACCGTAGGTATTTTCTTCCTGATGCTGCCGTTCGTCTTGAACGCAGCCGGCGGTATGGACGGCATCCGTGAGCGCCTTGATGCCAGCTTCTTCCAGATCGACGGCATCGGCGTCCAGACAATCATCACGTACTTCGTGGTCTACACCCTCGGCCTCCTGATCGGCCAGGACATCTGGCAGCGCGTCTTCACCGCCAAGACCCCCACCGTTGCCCGCTGGGGCGGCGCTACCGCAGGCGTTTACTGCATCCTCTACGGCATCGCCGGCGCACTGATCGGCCTCGCTGCCCGCGTCGCCCTCCCGGACATCGATGTCGCCAACCTCGGAAAGGACGTTGTCTACGCCGAGGTGGCAACCCACATCCTGCCCGTCGGCATCGGCGGCCTGGTCATGGCCGCAGCTGTTGCGGCGATGATGTCCACCGCTTCCGGCGCGTTGATCGCAGCAGCAACCGTGGCCCGCGCAGACGTTGTCCCGTTCGTGGCCAGCTGGTTCGGCAAGACGATCAACACCGACGACACCGAAAATCCCGAGCACGACGTCAAGGCAAACCGCTACTGGGTCCTGGGTCTGGGCATCGTTGCCGTCCTGATTTCCATGGCTGCCCAGGACGTGGTTGTGGCCCTCACCATCGCCTACGACATCCTGGTAGGCGGTCTCCTGGTCGCTATTCTTGGCGGTTTGGTCTGGAAGCGCGGAACGGGCATCGCGGCTGCATGGTCCATGGCAGTCGGCTCGGTTCTGACACTGGCCCTGCTCATCATGTACGCGGTTGGTGCCATCCCCAGCGAAGACGGCGTCTACGCCAACGAGCCCATCTACTGGGGCCTCGGGGCATCCCTGGTGGTCTACATCGTGGTGTCCCTGCTGACTCCGCCCACGGACGCAGCCGTCCGCGAAGCCTGGGACAAGCGCGTTGCCGGTGCGATCTCCGAGGAACTGCCGCCGGAAGTCCACCCCGTGGGCAGCAGCAAATAGCATCAGCAAATAGCATCAGCAGTAACAACAGCAGTAACAACAGCAATACCCGACGGCGGTGCCGCCCCTTTGCGGGGGCGGCACCGCCGTTGTTTTGTCCCGGGTGTTTTGTCCCGGGTGTTTGTCCCGGGTGTTTGTCCCGGGTGTTTAGGCCGGGACAATGCGCCCCTCAACGGCGGGTGCGGTACTGTTGTCCCAGCTTCAAGAGATGTGGCGCCAAGCTCCGACTGGCCATGCACCAACCCCATGTTCACGGGTGGTTCGGATGAGGAAGCGGCCCGTCCCGGACCTGAGACAACCGAGCGGGCAAGAGCACTCTCCACAGGAGCAGCACCTTGCCGTATCACAGCGATACCAGCCAAGCCCACCGCACCCCCGGCGAAACCGCAGCCCGGACCGTCAGGGTGATCCCCGCCGTCGACCTTTACCTCGGCACGGTCACCATAGTGGCCAGGAACAGGACCCTGCTTTTCCGGCATCCCCATCCGCAGCAGATCGCCAAAGCGCTGGCCCGCGCCGTCCGCCCCTCAACGTGGTGCGAGGTGTCCCGGACTCTGACGGTTACCGTCGCCGCGACAGGAAAGCGGGATGGCCAGCCGCAGCTGTTCGCCTTGGGCGGCCGGGAAGAGGCCTAGATTTCCTCTTCCTCCCCACGGAATTCCTCGGTCTCATCGATCGGCACCACCCGTTCGTCGTCCTCGGGGGCGTCCACTTCCTCCACCCAGGGCTCGTCCACTTCCTGGTCTTCGGCGTAGTCGTAGGCCGGGTCCGACTCGATGGTGGTGCGCTCCGGGTGCTTGGCGTGTGATTCGGTGGTGTCCATGGTGCAACCTCCGTCCCGTGGGCCTGTGACAGCCCGCTAACAAAGTGCGGGGAGACCCCCCGCCCCTGTCATTCCATCTGAGCACCGGCCCCCGCGAGGGTCAAGCAGCGCCGGAAATTACGGTGCACCGAACATTCCAACTAAGGAATACCAGCCAAAAAACCCCGCAAATAAGCGGTAGTGTGGGGCGTGCAATGGGGCCGCAACTACCCCACCCAGCACAGGAGATAAAGTGCAGATGCACCAGGAATCCCACAGTTCGTCGAGCCCTGCTCCGGACCCCGCCCCCGAACTAACAGCCGTTCACGACGCCGCGGACCCGGCAACACCCACAGCCTCGGACATCAGGCGTTGGCGGCAATACCTTGCCGATGAACGCGCCGAGGCTGCGGTCTACCGCCAGCTCGCCCAACGGCGCGACGGCGAGGAACGGCAGATCCTGCTGGCCCTGGCCGAAGCCGAAGGCCGGCATGAAGCACACTGGCTCAAACTCCTGGGCGAACACGCCGGAATGCCCAAGGCCGCCTCTGCCCGCAGCCAGTTCCTGGGGTTCCTGGCCCGGAACTTCGGCTCCGTCTTCGTCCTGGCCCTGGCCCAACGCGCGGAGGGCCGCTCCCCCTACGGCACCGAGCCGGCAGCCACCCCGGCGATGGTGGCCGATGAACAAATCCACGAGGAAGTAGTCCGTGGCCTGGCAACCCGTGGACGCAACCGGCTCTCGGGCACCTTCCGCGCAGCAGTCTTTGGCGCCAACGACGGCTTGGTGAGCAACCTTTCGCTGGTCATGGGCATGGCCGCCACTGGTGTACCGAGTTCCGTGGTGCTCATGAGCGGCGTAGCAGGGCTCCTGGCAGGCGCATTGTCCATGGGCGCCGGCGAATACGTCTCCGTCCGCTCGCAACGCGAACTGCTCAACGCCACCCTCCCCACCCAGGCCACCCTGACCGCGGCTCCGTCGCTGGACATCGACCACAACGAGCTGGTGCTCGTGTACCTGGCACGCGGCATGACCCGCGAAGCCGCCGAGCACCGCGCGGCCGAGCGCATGGGACTGTTCAGCTGCGACTGCGACCCTAGTCTTTCCCTGCAGCCGGAGAAACCGGTGGCCGATGAACACGAATCGGTGGGTTCGGCGTGGGGCGCGGCACTGTCCAGCTTCTGCTTCTTCGCCTCAGGTGCCATCGTCCCCATCCTGCCCTTCCTGTTCGGGATGACGGGCATGGCGGCGCTCCTGGTGGCCGGTGTCCTGGTGGGCATCGCGCTGTTGGCGACAGGCGCCGTCGTGGGCTTGCTTTCCGGAACGTCACCGCTCAGCCGCGGCCTGCGGCAACTGGCCATCGGGCTGGGAGCAGCTGCTGCCACCTACGGACTTGGACTGCTGTTCGGCGCGGCGATCGTCTGAGTTTGGACGGCTCCCCCGGCAGACCGTAATGTTGGTTCGTCCTCCGCGCTGCCCCGCGTGACCAAGGGCCTGAGGAATGGAGAACCGTGGACTGGGAGCGGGAAGCAACGCACGTGCCAAAGCACCGCCGCACGGGAACAACCGGGCGCGTTATGCTCGGCCTGCTGATGGCAATCATCGCGGCAACGGTGGCTGTGTTGGTCTCCGGGTTCCTGAACGGCGACCCCCGCATCACGGCACTGTTCCCGGGCGTCAGCGGCCCGGGCGGCGCGCAAACCGGGAAAATCCAGCCCACCTCGGCCCGCTTGCCGGACGCACCGCCGCCGGGACTTGAGGAAGCGGACGCCCCGCTGGCCTCGCCGACGGCACCCGGCACCACCAACGATTCGTACAAGTTCCTGGCCATGAACGACGACGGCACTCCGGTGGGCTACTCCCCTTGCCGGCCGCTGCACTACGTGGTGAACAACGCCTCCGCGCCCGAAGGAACCGACACCCTCCTGGACACGGCCATCGCCAATATCTCGGCAGCCTCGGGCATCCGGTTCGTCAACGACGGAACAACCGACGAACAGCCCGTGGACCGGCGCGATCCGTACCAACCCAACCGCTACGGCGACCGGTGGGCTCCGCTGCTGATCTCCTGGACCACCCCTGAAGCAGCACCGGCTCTCGAAGGGAAGGTCATCGGCACTGGCGGCAGCACCATGTATTCGCTGGACAAGGGCCCCAAGAGCTACATCACCGGGAGCCTGGAGCTGGACACACCCCAGGTGGCGGAACTCCTGTCGGATCCCGGCGGCGCGGACTACGTCCTTGCCGTCATGCAGCACGAACTGGGACACGTGATGGGCCTGGACCATGTGGACGATCCGATCCAACTCATGTACCCGGAAATCGGGGCACCTGACGGTCTTGCGGCTGGTGACCTGAACGGCCTCCACCTCCTCGCCTCAGCCCCCTGCCGCAAGGACATCTAGCAGCTTTCCGGCGTTGGCTACGAACGCCATGGACTCGCGGGGACACTGGACTTATGCTGGCGGATACGGCCGACGGCGGCGCCCCACCGCCTGTCCGCGGCCTCCACGTCAGGGGGTTCCATGGAACCTTATGGGCCGTCCAAGTGGCCGGACCCGGATCCTCCCCGGCCCCATTACCTTCCGCCCTCGGGTCCGCACGAGCCGCCTGAGCCCCGCCCGCCGATCAAGCACAGCAGCATCGCCGCCATCCTGTTCCTGCTGGGCATCCTGGGGCTCGTCTGCGCCGGAGCCTATTTCGGCGGAGAACTGCAGCAATTCCTCTACGGATCATCGGAAAGCCGGAGCCAACCGCCACGGCCCGGGCTGGCACCCTTCGGCCAACGGAACGATCCCCTGCCCGGACGCGAAGAAGCCGACGCGCCCCTCGGCACGCCGCCACCCCTGGTCCAGGCCAGCAGCTCGTACAAGTTCCTGGCCATCAAGGAAGACGGAACGCCGCTGGCGTACTCACCCTGCAGGCCCATCCACTACGTGGTGAATTCGGATATCGCGCCGGCGTCCTGGCAGGTTTTGGTGGAGAAGGCAGTCCACGAAGCCAGCCGGGCCACGGGTTTGAAATTCATTTACGACGGTCCAAGTTCAGAGGTTCCCTCCACCAACCGTTCCGGATACCAGCCGGCCAGGTACGGGGACCGTTGGGCGCCCGTACTCATCGCCTGGAGCACACCGGAGCAGGTACCGCGCCTGACCGGGCAGACAGTGGGCCTGGGAGGAAGCTCCTCCATTGGACTGAGCAACGGCTACAAGGCGTACGTGACCGGCACGGTGTCACTGGATGCGCCACAGTTTGCCGGGATCGTGGACAACCCGGGCGGCGACGACATCGGCGTCGCGGTCATCATGCACGAACTGGGACACCTGGTGGGATTGGACCACGTGGACGATCCCCGGCAGCTCATGTTTGGCCAGGCGTCATGGGTCCGGGAGTACGCCGCCGGCGACCTGACAGGCCTCGCAGAACTGGGTTCGGGTCCTTGCAGCAAGGACTTCTGACCCGGTCCGTGTCTCAGCGGGCCAGTACGGCGAGCGCATCCTCCACGGTGTCCACCAAAAAGATGCGCTCCGCCATGGGCTTCCCGGCGGCCAGGCTCTGCAGCATGGGCCATGCCGGGAAGGTACGTTCCCAGTGTTCGCGGCCCACCAGGACCATGGGGGTAATGGTTTCGGGCGCGCCGTAGTAGTTCTCGCAGGCGTCCTGGAAAATCTCCTGCACCGTGCCGGCAGCCCCCGGCAGGAACACGATTCCTCCGTTGCAGACTTCCAGGAGGATTGCTTCGCGGATGGCGTTGGCGAAGTACTTGGCGATGTGGGTCGCGAACAGATTGGGCGGCTCGTGCCCGTAGAACCAGGTGGGGATGCCGAGGGTCGGGGTGCCTTGCGGGTAACGTTCGACGACGGCCGCCGCCTTTCGCGCCCAAGCCGTCACCGAGGGCCTGAACCCCGGGACATCGGCGAGCGTCGCAAGGGCCGCCTGCAAATCGGCGTCGGGCCTTCCGCTGAAGTAGGCGCCCAGGTTGGCCGCTTCCATGGCACCGGGACCCCCGCCCGTCGCGACGGCGAAGCCGGCTTGGGCGAGTAATCTGCCCAGCTGGGCGGCGTCGGCAAATTCCCTGGATCCTCGTTGGGCGGCATGCCCGCCCATGACTCCCACAATCCTGCTCCCTGCGAAGGGGCCCTGGTCCAGTGCCTCGTCCAGGGCGTCCCCTATCGCATGATCGTGCAACGCTGCAGCGAGCGTGGCATCGAGGCTCTGACGCTGTCCGGGCAGGATGCTCCACTGGTAGACCTGTGCGTCGGGGGTGGACTCGTACTCAGTGGTTGGGATGTCCTGGTAGAGCTCGCCCGGAGTGTAGAGAGTGCCGCGGTACGGGTCAAAGGGCACACCCAGCAGCTTGGGAAAGATCAGCGCACCCCGGCTTCGCAAACTCTCTTCCACGCCGGCGTCGAAGGTACAGCCCAGGAAGATGGCCCCTTGCGGATCCAAAGCCTTGAGCTGGCGCGAGTAGCCCCGAAGGTCCAGCGATTGGGCGTGCCAACCGTGCATTGACCTGGCTCCGGCACTGACCAGCCGATCGAAGTGAACCACGCTTTCGACGTCGAGTGTTCGAGGACTTGGGTTCAACGCGGCAGTGCGGTTCATTGTTTCAGGGTAATGGCCGGGTGAGCCGGTCCGCGTGGATTTCGCGGGTGTCCGGGACCGGACCCTAGCCATGGATTTGCCCGAGGAGTACAGTATCGATCACTGCACCACTTTCAGTTGCTGGAAGGGATCGCAGCACCCAACTGAATCCATGAATGACGCCCTGGGGGCGTTGTAAGTTTGCCGGCTGGGGGGCCCAACATCTGCTCGAGGAGCAATGGTTGTGGACCGTCCAAAATACGCTCGGCGTCGTACCCAATTCACCTCTCGGCGTCGTACCCAATTCACACTGTTCAGTACCCGTTCCTTTGCCGGAAAAGTCCTCGGTTTCCTGCTGGGTTCCTCCGTTGCCTTCTCTGCACTGACCGTTGGCGTTGCCGCACCTGCCTCTGCAGCGGCGCCGCCCTGTCCGGGCACAGGCGGTGCGATGCAGATTGTGGCCCACACCGATGACGACCTGATTTTCATCAGTCCGGACTTCATGCGGGACATCCAGTCCAAACGTTGTGTCCAGACGGTTTACACCACGGCCGGGGAAGCAGGCGAGGGAGCAGCCTACTGGAACAGCCTCGAAGCCGGAATCAGGGCCAGTTACGCCAAAATGGCGGGCGTGGCCGATGCCTGGACCACTTCTGACGCCGGCGTGCCTGGACGTCCCCTCACGCTCCAGACGTTGAATGCGGCACCCAACGTTTCTGTCGTTTTCATGCGGCTTCCCGATGGCTTCCCGGACGGGAAGGGCAGCAGCCGCTACAACGGCCAGAGCATCCTGAAGCTTTGGGACGGCAGGCTCAGCTCCATCCGTCCCGTTGATGGTGCTGCGGCCTTCACCAAGGCGCAATTCCAGACAACCCTGAACCAGCTTGTGGCCAATTACCAGCCCACCACCTTCCGCACCCAGGATTGGACCGGCAGCTACCAGGACCCGTACGACCACAGCGATCACTGGGCTACGGCAAAGTTCGCCCAGTTGGCCAGCAGGGCCTATACCAGTCCCCACACGGCCTCGGCATACGACGCTTATGTGATCGACGAATACGCCCAGAATGTTACCGGCGCGGATCTGACCAACAAGGTAAATACCTTCGTTCGGTTCGCTGACTTCGACAAATACCTCTGCGACACTCCATGCCCGGCACCGCCCTACAGCGACTGGCTGAAACGGCAGTACATCACAGCCATCGAGTGGACCGGCAACGCTGCCAAATCAGCAGGAACAACAGTGAGCGCTTCCTCGCAAAAGGCCTCGGCGCAGAGCCCGGAGAAGGCCCGCGACGGGTACGCGTGGGGTACGCCCATGGACGCCAACCGCGAGTGGGTGAGCAACGGGGGCAAAGCCGGGAGCTGGATCCAGTACAACTTCTCCCCCGCCCGGACCATCAACGCCGTGACACTGTTTGACCGGCCGGTCCTCAGCGACCAGGTGACCGGCGGCAACCTGGCCTTCTCCGATGGCAGCACCGTGCCGGTGGGCGCCCTGCCCAACAACGGATCGGGACTCACAGTGAACTTCCCGGCACGCACAGTCAGTTCGGTGCGATTCAACATCAGCTCCGTCAGCAGCTCAACCACGAACGTTGGCCTGTCCGAGTTCGAGGCTTACATCACCGCCGACGTCGTTGCACCCGAAGTGACGGCGACACCGCCCGGCGGCACGTACGACGTCGGGCAAAAGGTCACACTGTCCGCAAACGAGCCCGCGACGATCTACTACACGCTGGACGGGACCACCCCCACCACGGCGAGTGCCAAATATGCCACTCCGATCACCGTGAATGGTCCCCTGACGCTGAAGTACTTCGCCGTGGATGCTGCGAACAATCCTTCGGCGGTGGTGACGCAGAGCTACTCTACCGGCCCCGATGTGACCAAGCCCGTGGTATCGGCCAACCCGGCGGGCGGCGCCTATGCCCCGGGGACCACCATCACCCTCACATCCAACGAGGCCAACTCCGTGATCAAGTACACCAAGGATGGCAGCGATCCCCTCACTGCTGGCCTGGTCTACTCCACGCCGATTGTCTTCGCGGGCCCGGATCCGATGACGCTGAAGTTCTTCGCCACCGATCCGGCCGGAAATGTGTCCGATGTTCTCACGCAGAGCTACAACGTTCCGCCTGACACGCGGGCACCCGTGGTGACGGCGAATCCAACCAGCCGTGCCTTGGCCAACGGGGCAACCATCACGCTTTCAGCCGACGAGCCCGGCGCAAGCATCTTCTACACCACGGACGGCAGCACTCCCACGGCCACCGAGTCTGCCACCAACTTCAAGTATTCGGCTCCGATTGTCATGGGAACATCGCAGCTGACCCTCAAATACATCGCTGTGGACACTGCGGGGAACACCTCGCCCGTTGGAACCCAGACGTACAGCGTTCCCGCAGCCGGTCCGCCGTCGTCCCATGACTTCAACGGCGACGGTAAAGCCGACGTCCTGTCCTCCGATACCGCCGGCAACCTGTACCTCTACCCGGGAAGTGGCGGAGGCAGCCTTGGGCCCCGGCAAACAGCCTTGGCCGCTCCTGCGTGGTCCACGATTACGGATACCATCACGCCCGGCGATTTCAACCGGGACGGCAAACCGGATGTGCTGGCCCGTGACGGAGACGTTCTGTGGTTCTACCCGGGCGACGGCGCCGGCAGCTTCGGCACCCGGGTCCAGGTAAGCACCGGATGGAGCACCATGAGCCAGTTGTTCTCCCCGGGCGACTTCAGTGGCGACGGCATCCCTGACCTCATCGCCAGGCGCAGCGGCGGCGATCTGCGCCTCTACGAAGGCAATGGCAGCGGCGGTCTGCGAACGCCCACCACCATTGGAACCGGTTGGAATGTTATGAATGCAATTCTGAGCACGGGGGACTTTAATGGAGATGGTACGGGAGACGTGCTGGCCCGGCGTTCGGATACAGGCGCCCTCTGGCTCTACCCCGGCGACGGAACCCGCGGCTGGCTCCAATGGAAGCAAATCTCCGCGGGCTGGGACAACCGAACATCGATCGCAGGCCCCCGGGACCTCGACGGCGATGGCAAGAACGATGTCATCGGCCGGATCGGAGACACCCTGTGGCTCTACCCAGGCAGCGGCAGCGGGACTTTCAGCAGCATCCCGCCCACCAGCCTCGGCACCGGTTGGCAGGCCATGAAGTTCATCGGCTAGCCAACCCCAAGGACCTGGCGCGGGTCGGAGTTTTCCCCCAGACTCTTCGGCCCGCGTCAGCCATGTCCGGGTTCCGATGGCACGTCCGCTGGCGGGTGGGGGTGGGCGCCGGGGTGGCCGCCGGGGATGGGCGCCGGCAGCTGGCCGCCGGGGATGGGGTGCTAATAATGTCAGACCCCGGTGACAAGGTTGATTCATGGGAAGCATTGGGGATGTCTTGGCGCGGCGGGCAGGTTCGCCCGGCGCCAAAGTGCTGCCCCGGCGACGCCGGGACCGTACTGATGCCGGCCTGAGGGTGATCCCGGTGGCTGAGATCAAGCGCACCGCCGCCCTGATCGAAGCAGGCCGACTTGCCGGAGGTGCGAACAGGTCACCTGAGCAGGCGCGCCAGATTTCGACGCCGGTTCGCCAAACCCAGCGCGTGGCGACCGGGGTGGCCGAAGCTCTCGCCGAGGGCGCAGCCGCTGTTGAGTTCCTGCGCTCATTCGCTGCGGCGGACGCCCGGTCGTTCGGTTTTGCTGAAGCAGCGGACTTCGCCGGGCGGGTCGAGGAGATCGCCCGAGGCCTTGAGTATACGCAAATAGTTGCGGCCCAGGCGGTGGAACGGAGCCGGAGGGAAGCGCAGGCGCTGCAGTCCCGGCCGTCCGGCGCACAGGAATGGCGGACGGGGTGGACAGAACCAGCCGGTGGCGCAGGCGGGGGTTCTGGTTCTGCGACGGGTGCTGAGTCTGTGTCGAGTGCTGGGTCCGCTGCGGGGGCTGGGTCTGCTGCTGGTGCTGGTGCTGGTGGCAGTGTTTTGGATGATGGGTACCGGAACGCGGCCGAATTCCTCCGGGCCCGGTTGCGGATCGGGATCGGTGAAGCCCGGCGACGGCTCGCCCTCGCAGCCGACGTGCTGTCGCAGACAGGAATGGCCGGGCAAGAGATCCCGGCCCGTCGTGAAGTGCTGGCCAGCTCAGTTGAATCCGGGCAAGTA
>Ga0153977_1000021_pt1 | contig 114790 bp, 98 predicted proteins | sample TSGA061MetaG_FD_104710 | JGI IMG/M metagenome (GOLD analysis project Ga0153977, IMG submission 104710) | Attine ant fungus gardens microbial communities from Georgia, USA - TSGA061 MetaG | ecosystem: Host-associated > Fungi > Mycelium > Unclassified | place: USA: Georgia, Yuchi Wildlife... | reverse complement strand
TATACCACTCCTGGTTCTTTAACTATTACAGCTAAACTAGGTACTAAATATACTGGTTCAATTACCATTGTAGTTACTGCAATTGGTCAAACAGCATTAACTGATCTTCACCTTAATTTAGAAGTGGATAAAGTATATACAAAACAACAGGAAGCTTTTGATGCATTTATTAAGTTAAACCCTGAAGTTAGCGATTTACGCGATAATCTTGAAATCGAGAGTTTTACTGCCCCAAGTAAAAATTCATTTGGTGAATTAAGTGTTAAAGCTAAACCAGATAGTAAGTATAGTGGTAGTGTAAAAGTTAACCTTAATAATATAATTAATTTAGACGATTTAAGTCTTGAAACAAATATTGCAGTACCTTTAGAATCAACACAAGAAGAAGTTTTTAAAGTATTCTTAGAGAAAAATAGTGATGTTTTTAAAGATAATCTTTTAAATCTTGATGAAGTTTTTCTAGAAACTTTCCAAGCACCTAAATATTCAGTAAACGGTCGTTTGAATATTGTTGCTAAACTTGATAGTCAATATCGTGGTACTGTTGAACTTAGACTTAGATACATTTTAACAAAGGATAATTTTGCTGCTGCTATAAAAGATCTTTCAGATAATGATTTACTTCAACCTACAGTTTGGTCTGGTTATCTTACACAATTAGGAAGTTTGGCAATGCAATTCTCAACATTATTAAACTGAGGACTTAAAGAATTTTGTGATTATGCTAAAAACATTAAAACAGTTTTCGTCAATAATTATGCTTGAAATTTTCCTAATGGAGTAGCGCCTTCAATTGAAGAATTAAATACTCCAGGATATGTTTTACATCTTCCTAATTTTCATTCCACTATTTATCTTGGTTTTTCTGACGGTTCATCGATTGCGATTTCTGGTTCTTGAAATGTTTGATGAACAACACGTATTTGGCAAGAAACCTATTAGATATTGGTAAAATTTCTTCATCGTGTAATAATTTTGTAATTTATATAAAAAAACTAACTTTTATTAGTTAGTTTTTTTTGTTTTAAGGAGTTGTTGCTTGCTTGGTAATTTCTATGAAATTCAACCACAAAAGAACCTCAGTTTGCTTGTTTTTATTTCTTTAAAACTTAGCATATAATTAAAATAGGAGTTTAGAATGAGCAATCAGACAAATAAAAATTATGAATTAAAAGTTCAAGAAATTCATGATTTAAAAATATTAATCAACGAAGCCCGAACTTATATCACCGATGAACCTTGACTGACTAAAATTACTCAAGCTTATGAATTTGCTAAGCAAAAACATGGTAAGCAACTACGAGCTAATGGCGATCCTTACATCTATCATCCGCTAACAACAGCTTATTTTTTAGCACAATACAAAATGGGTCCAACCACGATTATTGCTGGATTGCTCCATGATATTTTTGAAGATACACCAGTTCAAGAACAAGAAATCATTGATAGATTTGGTCAAGAAGTTAATATGTTAGTTCGAGCAGTTACTAAGGTGAGTTATTTTGCCAAGGAAAATCGTGAACAGTTAAAAGCAACTTATTTGCGCAGACTTTATCTTTCAATGGCTCAAGACATTAGGGTGATGATTATCAAAATTTGTGATCGCTTACATAATATGTTCACAATTGGTAATTTACCTTTAGATAAACAGCAAGTGATTGCTCAAGAAACTTTAGATACGTATGCTACGATTGCTCATCGAATTGGAATGAATAGTGCTAAATCATGGTTAGAAGACATGAGTTTTAAGGTGCTTGACCCTGGTAGTTATGCCAAAGTAGCAGAATTAATTGCTCAAGATCGCAAAACTCGTGATGTTGAAATTAAAAAGATTATTATTGATTTGAATTATTTCTTAACTAAAGAAAAGCAGATTACTGTGGTACGAATTTTTGGTCGGGAAAAAACCGTTTATTCAATCTATCGTAAGATGACAATGTTTGGTAAAACTTTTGATGAAATTAATGACCTTTTAGCGGTGCGAATAATTGCGCAAAATGTTGATGATTGTTACAAGATTTTAGGTTTTATTCACCAAAAGTATTTGCCTATTCCAGGACGATTCAAAGACTATATTGCTACACCAAAAAATAACCTATACCAATCCTTACACACAACTGTTGCGAATAAAAATGGATTGCTTTTTGAAGTACAGATTCGTACTGATGAAATGGACGAGTATGCAGAATTTGGAGCGGCAGCTCACTGGCGCTACAAAGCAAATGATGAAGTTTCGGTAGCTGATAAACAAAAAGAAATTGATGATAAACTCGATATTTTTCGTCGGATTATTTCGTTAAATAACGAAGAGCAAAACCAAGAGTTAGAAAAAGAACTGAAAGAAGATATTTTTACCTCAACAATTTATGTTCTAACTCCTAATGGGCAAATGATTACCCTGCCTTATGGTTCAACAGTCTTAGATTTTGCCTTTCGAATTCACTCTGAGGTTGGTGAACATGCGATTGGAGCGAGAATTAATGGAGTCTTTTTACCTTTAAACACAGTTTTACACTCTGGAGAAATGGTTGAAATTAAAACTTCACCCACCCAAACTCCTAACCATAACTGATTAAAAATTGTGAAAACTTCTAATGCGAAAAACCGGATTAAAAAATATCTTGCCCAAAGCCTAGTTAATGAGAGTGAAACCTTAACTAAAAAAGAAGAGCGTGAGCAAATGATTGCGCGTAGTAAAACTGCAATTAGTGCTTTTTTAAACGCTAACGACTTAAAAGGAAAACGCTGAAGTGAGAAAGAGACTATTGAGTTGCTTCGTAAAGATGGATTTCAAACTCTAGATGATGTTTACTGAGAAGTCGCCAATAACCGTTTAAAAATCGAAGCAGTGGTTAGCAAATATTTAGTTAATCCAGAGTTTAATAAAGATAATGTTATTCTTGATCAACTAAGCAAAACTCAAGCTTGAGCTCCAGAAATTAATAATGATTTAATTGTTGATGGAATTTCTAATATGCAAGTGGAAATTGCTAATTGTTGTTTACCGATTCCTTTTGAACCAGTGGTTGGTTATGTGACTAAGGGGAAGGGAATTAAAGTTCACTTGCCTTATTGTGTTAATGTTAGTGGCAAGCAAACTAAACCTCGTTTGGTTAATGTTCATTGAAATCGCGCTCAAATAGGTAATAAAAGTTATGTGACAAAAATCAAGTTTAGTGCTAACGACCGCCCCAATTTGTTATATGATATAACCAGAATGCTTTCTTCTTTGAAAGCAGCGATTATTTCTGCTTCTGCTAGTACTAATGAAAAAACTTATCTTTCAACAGGAGTAATTAAATTGAAGATAAATAACTCTGATCAACTTAACCAGATTATTTCGTCAATGAAAATTATTCCTGGATTATTAACTGTTGATCGGGTAGTGACTCGTGAAGAAGAAAACTTAACCTCAAGAAAGGATGCTAATAATGATTAATAAACCTCGGGGAACAAGTGATGTTTATGGAAGAAGAATGGAAGTACTTGATGGGGTGATCGGTAGAGTTAAAACAATTCTTCATCAAGCAAATTATCAAGAAATCATGACCCCAATATTTGAAAGTAAAGAACTTTTTGTTCGTGGGGTCGGAGAAACTAGTGATGTTGTTAGCAAAGAAATGTACGAGTTTAATGACAAAAAAAACCGCGTGTTTGTCTTACGTCCTGAAGGAACCGCAGGAGTGGTTCGGGCTGTAGTTGAAGACAAGATGTATGTTTTAAACAATTTACCCTTAAAGTTCTTTTATGTTGGCAGTATGTTTCGTTATGAGCGACCTCAGGCAGGAAGATACCGTCAGTTTAACCAGTTAGGAATTGAGACTTTTGGAGCTGATAATTTAAATCAAGATGTCGAAGTTATCAGTTTGGCTATGGAAATTCTTACATCTTTAACTCTTGAGCAAAACGCGGTGATTTATTTAAATTATTTAGTTAGTGGTGAAGAGAAAAAGCCTTATTTAGCTGCATTGGTCCAATATTTATCTACCTTTGATGATTTGTGTGATGATTGTCAAGTGCGGATTCAAAAAAACCCAATGCGGGCTTTGGATTGTAAGATTGATGGCTATAAATTTACTAATCCACCCTCAATGGGTGATTATCTTAGTGTTCAAGATCAAATGCGAATGAAAGAACTTGTTGAATGTTTAACAGCTTTAAATTATCAAGTTAAACTTGATCCAAGTCTAGTACGAGGACTGGATTATTATACGGGAATGGTTTTTGAAATTAAGTATGCTGCAGATAAAAGTCAGGAAAGTTTAACTCTGATTGGTGGGGGTCGATACAATAACTTAGTGCAACAATTGGGAGGTCCGAGTGTCCCTGCTGCTGGATTTGGTTTAGGGATTGAACGTTTATTAAATTTGTTGGGTGAAGAAAAACCAGACCTTTTTACCCGTCGCGAACTTGATTTATATGTCATTGCCTTAGAGTTTAATGCACAAGTAATGCAATTAATTTCAACACTGCGGGCAAGTGGGTTAGTAGTTGATTTTTCTTTACTAAACAACACCTTAAAAACTGGTTTTAACCAAGCAAAAAAATTACAAGCAAAAGAAGTTTTAATTTTGGGAAGCCAAGAGTTAACTTCAATGCGAGCAAAGTTAAAAAACCAAGCGACAGGAAAAGAACAGGTGATTGATTTAAACCAAATTGAAATTATTAAAACAATGATTAGGGAGCAAAACAATGATTAGAACAAATAATTGTGGTGAGTTAACTGCCAAAAATTTGGATCAGGTAGTGATTTTACAAGGATGAGTGAAAAAAGTTCGAAAATTAGGGGGATTGACCTTTCTTGATTTAAGAGACCGTTATGGCTATACCCAGGTCGTGGTTGAAGAAAGTCAAGAAGCACTGGTTAAAGGCATTAAACCTGAATACGTTTTAGAAGTTAAGGGAATGGTCAAAGCACGAAAAGCTAAGAATCCTGAAATTCCTACTGGTGAAATTGAAGTTGCTGCAGAAATAATTACAGTGATTAATCCATCAGCATTACCTCCTTTTGTGCTCGATGATGATGTTGAAGTATCAGAAGAAACCCGTCTAAAGTATCGTTATTTAGATTTACGTCGGCCAAAAATGCAACACAACTTAATCATGCGCGCCCAAGTTAATCACTTGATTCGTAATTTTTTAGTTGATGAGCAGTTTCTAGAAATTGAAACTCCCGTCTTTGGAAAATCAACTCCTGAAGGAGCGCGAGATTTTTTAGTACCAAGTAGACTAAATCGTGGTAAGTTTTATGCCCTTCCTCAATCGCCGCAACTTTTTAAACAGTTATTGATGATTGGTGGTTATGATCGCTATTTCCAAATTGTGAAGTGTTTTCGGGATGAAGATTTACGAATTGATCGACAACCAGAATTCAGTCAACTGGATTTAGAAATGAGTTTTGCTACTAGCGAAGATGTGATGAATTTAACTGAGCGCTTGTTAAAAAAAATCTTACAAGTTACTAAAAACATCAAGATTAATGAACCATTTTTACAGATTAGTTATCAAGAAGCAATTGACAAGTATGGTGTGGATAAACCAGATTTACGTTTTGATTTACCCTTAAAAACTTTAACCTCACTTTTTGTTAATTCAGAAAATAAGTTAATGCAAAAATTTAACCAAGAAAAGGCTGAAATTCGAGGAATAGCTATTGAAAATCAATTGTTAAATAAGGGTCAGATTAAAATTTTTGATGAGATCAGTGCTCAGTTTAATTTACCCAGTTTAGGAATTTTAAAATTAGAAAACCAAACCTGAACAGGAGGTTTAGCATCAAGTTTAACCCCAGAAGAAAAAAATGGTCTATTACAAACTTTTGGTTTGGACCAAAATGCTAAGGCAACAATTTTAATTGGTGGAGGAAAGTATCACCACGTTTCGCATGCTTTAGGAGAAATTCGCAACCAAGCAGCAAAAATGTTTGACTTGTACCAAGAACCTTATAAGTTGTTATGAGTAGTTGATTTCCCCTTATTTGAGTTTAATGCTGAAGAAAACCGCTACGTTGCTGCTCACCACCCTTTCACGATGCCTCAAACTGATTTTCTTCCTACTTTTGATATTGATCAACAAAATGCGATTGCTGATGCTTATGATATTGTTATGAATGGATTTGAAATTGGCGGGGGAAGCCAAAGAATTACTGATTCTGAAATTCAAGCTCGCATGTTTAAAGCGATTGGATTGACTCCAGAACAAGTAAAAAATAATTTTGGTTGATTTATTGAAGCTTACCAGTATGGGGCCCCATATCATGCAGGTTTAGCTTTGGGAATGGACCGAATTATCATGTTACTGACTGGAGCAGATTCTATTCGTGATGTCATGGCTTTTCCTAAAAATGCCCATGGTATTGATGTGATGAGTAATGCTCCTGATAATGTTAGCGATCACCAGTTAGAAGAGGTTCATTTAAAATTAAAGTAAATTAAAACCTCTTGAAGCTTCAAGAGGTTTTTTAATACACACTATTAATAAAGTTTTCAACATAATACCGTAGCGTTGTAAAATAACTGTCAGCAAATAAACTATTGAAATAAACTTGATTAAAACTTTCAGTAGTAAGTTTTTTATTATTAGTACTTTTATTAGCAAATTTAAATAAGGTGCGAATGTTAAAACTTGGGTCAAATACTTGATCAACATAAAACCCATCAGTGTCAAAGACTTCTTTAACCATTTTTTGAAGTTCTGTTTGATCGTTGAAAATTGTTAACATTAACTTCTGATAAACTTGATAAAGTTGAGTAATTGTTTTGTTTGTTAACTTAATGACCAATAAACGTTTTTTGGCAACTTCGTGATTGTTAACTTCTTCAAAGTAATCATCAATAATGTGTAAGAGACTAACAAATCCTACTTCTTGTGCTGATAGAGTAATAAACCGACTAAATTTTTTTACTAACTTGGCACTTTGTTCAATCCCACTTTCTTTACTCACCAGTAAATCGAAGGTATTTTTGACATTGGTAATAAAAAGGTTATAGTCCAATGAGTGTTTATCCTTTAAATAAGGCTTAAGTTTTTCGCCTCAACCAAATCTGGTCAAATATTTACTTAATTGGTTTTGGTTTTTAATGATAGCCTTATCAAACCAAGGTTTAATATGACTAAAATTCTCTTCGTGAATTAAGCCAAAGTTCTTTTTACAAGTTTCAATCATCGTTTTTCACCACTTACTTAATTATACAAAAATAATGATTACTTTCACCACTTAAACCCAATTTAGTCTCTGGCATTCATCCAAATTAAGGCCGAGAATCGGTTATAATAAAAAGAAAAGGGGATTGACAAAATGAAACACGAAATTGCAGAGTTTGACTTTTTTGAGCGCGGATTGGCCTTGATGGTTGCTAGTTTAGATGATGGTACCCAGTTGTTAACTGAGCTAAGCCAAGAGCAAAGTGAAGCGTTAGATATCTTGATTGATCGGTTAGTGGATGTTGAAGACTCTGAAGGGTGAAGTGAGTTCAATCACGATTTGAAAGGATTTGATGAAGAACTATTTCAAGATGAAAAATACTTGAATGATAAAGAACTTTATCTTGCTTTAACTGAACCAGTTTATTTAGGTAAATACCTCGACTTGTTATTGATAGGTCACAACTATCAAGATCTTGATCTTTTAAGTGTACAGGAGGTAATTAAAGATAATTTTGCTAGTCTGATTCAAAAAATAATCACTTTTCCTCAACTTAATAATCACTTTTCAGATGAAGTAATTAAAGTTATCAAAATCTTGGCAACCACCACCAACCTTAATGATTTAAATGAAGGTTTTCTGATTGTTTTTGCTCAAGCATTGCAAGAATTTAAGATTTTAAAAGACGAAACTTTGGCACTCTTTGACTTATTAATCGAAACTGATGCTTTGCTATCTTATTGAAGCTTTTTAACAAGTGATATTGACGCAGAATAGGTGGAGGAATGGACGCTAAATATATTGCCTTAATTGTTATCATTACAGTTTGATTACTGTTGTTGATAATTTTTGGTTTTTTAAGTTGAATTTATCAAGTTAAACATAAAGAAGAAATTGCCAAGCGTAAACAATATTTTGCTGATTACCACACACTTCAACAAGATTTCTTGACTCTAACACCGCTTAATCTAGATTTAAAGTTAAATGATAACGAAGCGGTTTATGCTTATGAAGAGAGGGTCCAGGTTTATACTCATAACCTAAAAAAATCTAAAAAGGTTGGATGGTTATACAAAAAATATCAAAATCCTGCTGATGATCAGTGAGAAGAGAATGCCGAGCAAACCAGAACTGGTCTTTTAAGATGAACTTATTCACTACGAAAAGCAAATCAACATTCTAAGGATGCTGGTTTTATGACAACAATGATAGTTACTAATCATCGGATTGTTTTTTTTAATTCTCAGAAAAAAATAGTAATCACCTATGATCTTGTGAATGAAATTGCTCCGATTATGGTTTTAGTAGCAAAGAGTTTTCTTCCTGGATTTGTCTTAAGTACAAAACAAGGGGTTTATGAGATTGTTAATCACCACATCAAGACAGTAATTATTTTAGAAAACTTAAAAAAGGTCCAGAAAGGATAAGAAGATGAATTTGAATGGTAGTTTAGTTATTTCTGGTTTTGTGCTTTCCTTACTAATTTTTGCAATCTTTGTAGTGGCATCAGTTAGTTTGACAAGAAAGTTACACCAGTTGAAAAAGTTTAAGTCTCAAACTGTTGTGGTCTTTGAAAATCACCATCGCAGAAAAATTTTAATGAGTTTAAGTGTTTTAATGTTAATCCTTTCTTGTGGAAGTTGAGGTTTGTTTATTGGCTATGAAATTGGTCAAAGTTCAGGATTGTTAATTGCTTTTGAAATAGTTTTTCTCTTGCAAATGTTGAGTATGACTGTTTTAATGTATTTTGAACATCGGTGGGCTAATTGTTTACTCATTGTGGTGAAAAATAATCACTTAATTTCTACAAGTGATGTAATTGCCTTTTCAACAATTACATTAATCAAAACTTCACCGCACCATCATTTTTTCTATTTAAACTATCGTGATGACAAGATTAAAGGTAATATTAAACAAATGAAAGTTTGTTATTCTTGACAGTTAAAAGATTTTTTGACCGCACAAGGATTAATTAAAAAGGAGCAAACTAATGATTAAATGAGCAGAATTTGTAAAATCAGCAGCTAGTAAGGATGGTTGAATTGATGATGAAGTTCCTGAAGTGTTGTTTGTTGGTCGTTCTAATGTCGGAAAATCTTCAATCATTAACGCGCTAACGAATAATAAAAAAATGGCAAAAGTGTCTTCACACCCCGGAAAAACCCGTCTTTTAAACTTTTTTGATATTAACCATCACCAGTTTCGAATTGTTGATGCACCAGGGTATGGTTATGCTCAAGTTAGCAGTGATTTAAAAGCAAGTTTTGCCCCAATGATGGAAGAATATTTAACCAATCGAACTAACCTTAGATTAGTTTTAATGTTAGTTGATTTACGTCACTCTCCAAGTAAAGATGATTTAATAATGTATGATTATCTTAAACATTATCATGTTCCTGTGGTTTTAATTGGTACGAAATTAGATAAACTAAAGCAAAACGAGATTAAAAAAAATGTTGAGTTAATTCGTACTAGTTTGAATGTTGATTCCACCACTCCTTTAATTAAAACTTCAGTGACCAAAAACCAAAATATTGACCAGATTTATTTAACAATTTGTCAGTATTTGAATTTAACCCCCCTATCATAAAGAAAGGAAGCAGAATGAAACCTGATTGAGAAACCCTAACCACTCAAGAAGTAGCAACTGTGGTTGATACAAATTTTGAAACTGGTTTAAGTCAAGAAGAAGCTAGTCTTAGGTTAGAAAAAAACGGAAAAAACCAAATTCCTGAAGGAAAAACCCGACCTTGATATATCACTTTTTTGTTAGCCCTGGTTGAACCTTTGCAAATTATTTTAATGATTGCTGCGATAATTTCAGTCATTGCTCCCAAAATCGGGAATTGAGATATCCCCTTAGAAATTGGAGATTTTATTGATTTTATTGTCATTATTTTGATTGTGGTCATTGATGCGATTTTAGAAACTGTCCAAACAGTTAAAGCAAGGAAGTCAGTTGATAGCTTAAAGTCACTTTCTCGTCCCCAAGCAATTGTTATCCGTAATAACAAAACTTTTGAAATTGATGCTACCCAACTTGTGGTTGGAGATGTTGTTGTAATTGAAGCAGGAAGATATATCCCTGCAGAACTACGGGTTATTGAAAGTAGTGATTTCACTGTTGATGAAGCGATTTTAACTGGTGAATCATTTCCTGTTGATAAACACGCCAAAGCAATTAAAAAAACTGATATCTTGGCTGATCAAACCAATATTTGCTTTATGAATACCTTTGCAGTTAGTGGTCGGGGTGTTGGTGTAGTTATTAAGACAGGTTTGGATACTGAAATTGGGAAAATTGCTCAAACTATTAATGATAATAAAGTTAGTCAAACTCCCCTAGAAAAGAAATTAACAAAGTTCAGTTATTGAATTTCTATTGCTGCTGTTTTGATTGGAATTATTATTTTTATTGGTTTGTATTTAAGTGGTGAAAAAACTTCTTGGTCAAGCTATTTAATGGTTGCAATTACTTTAGCAATTGGAGTAATTCCCGAATCCTTGAGCGCTGTTGTTTCAATTACCTTATCATTTTCAACTAAACGTCTGGCTGAAGAAAACGTGATTGTTAAAAAACTTGCTAGTGTTGAAACCCTTGGTTCAGTTAATGTTATTTGTACAGATAAAACCGGAACCCTAACCCAAAATAGGATGACAGTACAAAAAGTAATTATCAATAGTGAGATTATTGCTGCTGCTGAATATTTAAAAACTCCTGATAACCATGAGAAAGATATTTTTAAGAAGTTGTTAGTCTTGCCAAATGATGCAATTACTCAAGGTGATGATCGGGTTGGTGATCCAACCGAGTTAGCTTTAATTGATTTTGCGGAGTTGATGAAAGTTGATGAAATTAAATACCGCAAGAAGTTTAAACGTTTGGATGAAATTCCTTTTGATAGTAAAAGAAAGTTGATGACGACGATTAATGAAGATGGTGATCACCAATTAGTCGCTGTTAAAGGAGCGATTGATGAATTATTAAAAAGATGTACACGTATTCAAGTTAAAAACAAAGTGTTAACTTTATCTTCTAAAGATAAAGAGGTAATATTAAAATTAAGTGAAGAACTTTCTGATCAAGCTTTAAGAGTCCTTGGTTTTGCTTATGGATTAGATCAAAAACCAGGTGCTTATGAAGAAAATTTAATCTTTATAGGCGCTGTAGGAATGATTGATCCTGTTCGTGATTCGGCTGTTCAAGCAGTTAAAACAGCACATCAGGCTGGGATTAGAGTAGTAATGATTACTGGTGATCATCAGATAACTGCGTTGGCAATTGCTCGTGAATTGGGAATTGCTTATAGTGATTATGAAGTGATGACAAGTAAAACTTTACAAAGTCTTGATGATGAGCAGTTAAATCGAGTAGTCGATACGATCAATGTTTTTGCTCGGGTAAATCCTGAACATAAGGTTAGAATTGTTCAAGCGTTGCAAGCTAAAAATAACATCACTTCAATGACTGGGGATGGAGTTAATGATGCTCCGAGTTTAAGTATTGCTGATATTGGAGTAGCGATGGGAATTACTGGTACTGATGTAGCTAAACAAGCTTCAGATGTAATCTTGAGTGATGACAACTTTGCTACCATGATGAAAGGGGTTAACGAAGGTAGAAACGTCTGACAAAAGATTAGAAGAACGATTGTCTTCTTGTTAGGGGTTAACATTGCTAATGTTTTAGGAATTCTCATTGTTTCGTTAATTAATCATAATTCGCCTTTAGAAGCCACTGATATTTTGTGAATTAACTTAGTGGTGGAATCATTGTTAGCAATTTCAATGGGAATGGGCCCAAATGATAATTCGCTCATGGGTCTACCACCAATTAAGAATAATAATAGTGGTTTACTAAAGGGTTTATTATTCCCAATTTTAAAGATTGGAATTATTCAGGGAGGAGTGATGATTGCTGCTTTTTATGTAGGAATGATTGTCACACCAAGTGATTTATATACAAACCTTCCTGCTGGTGCTTTCAAAGACGGGATCAGTCATTCGTTTGATAATTGACAACAAGCGATTAAGGATTCTAATTTCATTAGTAATAGCACGACAAAAACTCAGATTTTAGTTTATGGGCGCACGGCAATGTTTATTGTTGCTACCTTTGCTCCAACAATCATTGCTCACATTATTCGTTTATCAAACTGAAAATCATATCGCAAACTGAAATACGAATGAAATAAACCTTTATTATTGTTTTCAGCAATTGCTCTGGGACTGGATTTGCTAATTATCTTTATTCCTGGGTTAAATAATGAAGTATTTAGTTTGTTACCAACCCACGATTGAAGCATTCATAACTGCTGAATTATCTTTGTCTCAATTGCTTTTGCTCTTGCTTCACCACTACTAATTTTGATAACTGATGGAGTGGTTTTCTTTGGATATCACTACGCCTTGAACCCGTGAGAAAGAAACCGCGCGCTTGTCAGTGGAATGGTTAAACAAGACAACGAAAAGAAACGCAATCAAATGAAAAAAAATAAAAAAGACTAGGAACTTTCTCTTGGTCTTTTTTCTTGGTTTTTCTTGAAAAAATCGTTATAATTCTTTCAAGTATTTTTGTGATAAAAAGGGGAAAAATTTGACAGCAACTGTAACTAATAAAATTACTGCAATTGATACTGATAAAGATTTTTCTCAGAGTGCAAATCTTTTTACAAAACGAGAATGAATCATGCGTTATGCCACTCCTTTTAAGGCATTGATGTTCATGGCTGGACCAATGGTAATTATCCAGTTGGTGAATTCGTTGTACGGGATTATTGATAAGCAATTAGCACTTAACTTTGCAATTGATAGTGTTTTGACAATGGTTTATAACCAAGATTCTTCTGGTTATATTACTGGGACATTACATTTAAATTTAGCAGGAACTGAACCGATTAAAATTGTTTTTGACCAGATTGGTATTCCAGGAAATTGAAATGAAAACGGAATTCTTTTTGCTAAGCAATTAATCAATGTTTCTACTCAATATTCAAATACCATCATTACCTTGTTATCTGCTTTAGCCTTGCTTCCTGCGGTGGGAACAGCAATTAACTGGGGACAAGCGATGGGGCGGAGAGATAAAGCCCGAATGGATGGGATTTTGATTAATGGGTTACTTCAAGCCTTTGTGATGGGGGGGGTTGGTATTTTAGTGCTTCACTTCGTGGCTCCCTATATTATTACTTCCCAAGCAAATATGAGTTATGGTGACAAAGATTCTTCTTTAATCTTCTTGTTATCAAATAGTTATACACAAATGTTTATTTGAGGTTTTCCGATGTTGGCGTTGTCAATTTTCCTTTCAACCCTTTTAAGAACTGAAGGAAAAGTTTGGTGAGTGATTGGAATTAACATTGTAGCGATTTGTTTAAACATTCTGTTTGGTGAGTTGTTTATGGATATTGCTCCAGCATCAGAAAAGATGCAAGCTGCAGTTTATGGATCATTTTTTGCTTGAGGATTTAGTATTGTAGCGATTTTAATAGTGATTGCTTTTTCAAAAAATACCTTGTTAAAAATTGATTTAAAACAAATCAAATTTAAATGAGCTGATGCCCGTTTAATTTGAATTAATGGTTTTTCTCCCTTTTTAGCTAACTTTATTTTTGCTGCTTCTAATTTTGTGACAACGCTTTTAATTACAGTTGCGCATCCAGGAGCCCAGGTACATGATGTAATTATGGTCGACTTTCACGCTATTAGAGGAGGAGTTGACACTGTTATTGACACTACTTATATTTCTCCAACCCTGAGGGTTATGAGTTCAGTCTTTCCGTGACTAAATATTTTATATGCTCCGATCATTGGAATGATGGAGGGAGCTAATGCAAACTATTCTTATTGTAAAGGAGCGCAGAAACGTTACCGAATGGTGCAAATTTGAAGACTCCACCTTTTAATTAATATTGCTTGGGGAATCTTTTGTTTAATCGTGATTGTTGGAGCAGGAAAACCGATGATGGAGGCTTTTGATGGCCCAAAAGAATTAAATTGATGGTTTCTTGCTTATATTTCTGGAATTGTCTTTGCAGCAATGACTTATAGTGCCTTATCTTTATTTCAAGGAACTGGTCATGCTTTAAACGCAATTCTCATCGCAGTCTTTCGTTCGCTACTATTTGGTATTGGTTTTATTATCATTGGGTGGGTAATTGCTAAGAAACTTTCTCATGATGGTACTCAAGACTGGACAATTTTCTTGTTTAACGGTCTTTCAGAAATTCCTGCTGTTATTGTTACTTTCATTTTATTAAGTAACTTAACCAAAAAAACAATTAAGAAGTATGAAATTAATGATGTTCCCGACAATTTTGTTTCTCCCTCACTTCAACAAGCAGCCTTAAATGAAGTTAATATGGCCTATCAGGTAAATTTAAACCATTTAGATCGTTGGTATGAACAAGCAATTCTTAGAGCTACTAACCACCACCAACCAAAAAAACTAGCTAAATTGGAAACCAAATACGAGCAGCAAGAAACAAAGATTGCGACGATAAGAAGTAAAGCAATTCAAAAGGTTGAAAAGAAATATATGTTTGACACGATGAGTCTTGGTCAATCACCTCGTGACACAGCAAAGAAACTTCTTGATCGTTCTCAAGCTAAACAACTTTATGCTTTAGAACACAAAAAGAATGGTTATAACAAGAAAATAAAAACTAAGTTAGAACAAGAATTTAAGGTTAAACATGAAAAATTGCAACAAAGAATGGATCAACATGACGAGTATTATGTTGGCATCTTGAGTGGGAAAATTAAATTAACACCAATCAAAGTTTTCTTCTCCCCAATTGAACCGCAGCCATTATGAGCATTAGATGCGACTAAAATTAGTTTTTAAATAAAAAGATTAAACCACTAGGAATTTAGTGGTTTTTTTGTCGATACTATCAGTGAGATTAATTTCTTTATCACTTAATTATAACTTACTAAAATAAAGTGATAAAATAAAAATTATTAAAAAGGAGTTTCATAATGAAACAATTTATTTGTTTATTGGCGTTGCTGGGTTTAAGTACAACTACAACTACAACAGTTCTTGCTTGTGATAATACCAAAAGCGAGACGATAGTCAACAAACCTAATTTATCGACTTTATTTAGTATTAAACAGATTGTTGTTGGAATAAATGATCAAGACGACTTAATCATTAGAAAAATTTTGAATATAAACAAAATCGATCAAGTGACGTTTGTTAAAAATGCTACTTTTAAATTTCTAGACCATAGAACTGTGCTAATTTCGGTCTTAGAAACTAGTGATGAATGAGGTGGAGATGATATAAAAATTAATCTTCGTGATAATCTGAATACAGCTAATTTTTTTCCAATAGTTAATGCTGATGAAGCTAACTTTGATCTCTCCCCAAAAACAATTGATGTCATCAAGTCAAAAATTACCACTGAACTTGATTTTACTGTTTTAAATATTGATCTTGATTATGATCATAACCTATTTAGAATTACCCCAATTGCTGATTCAAAAAAATATTGAGGAGCGATAGAAATTGGTTATCGCCCTTTTCCAAGAAAAACTTTACAAAGTTTAATTAGTATTACTGATTTTACTACCACTAAGAATGCTACTAAAACTGATGTTTTAGACCAATTAAGCGCTTTAAATAACAATTTTATTTTTGATGAAAATCAACTTGAAATTACTGATTATAACTACCAAAACGACTTTACTTTAACTTTAACTCCTAAAACTGATAGTGAATTTTATTGTGGAGATAGTTTAACTATTATTGTGCGAAAAAATGTCAATGATTTAGGATTGAATGGTTTTGCTTATAATGTTGATAATGATAATGTTAAAACAATCAGTCAATTCAAAACTAGTCAAACTAATCTAAAAGTTGACTGAACAGCTTTAGATGTCCAAAAAACTTCAAATACTTTAACTATTGCCGCAACTGCAACTAATCAAAAATATAGTGGAAGTTTCATCAGTGTGTTGTGACAACCAATTTTATTTCTTGATGGGTATCAAGCAGATAATAAAGACAAAATTCTCAAAGATTTATGACACGTTAATTCCCTAGAAATTCAGAATCTAAAAATTGATTTTGAGATTGATGACTCAGCAGAACAATTAAAAGTTTATGATAGAGAGCATCCAGAACAAAACCACATTACGATTAATTATTATGAACGAAGTAATCTTGCGACAACAATTACTACAACTAAATTAGAAGGGATTTATAATAGTGCTAGTGAGAGTGAAATTAAAGCAGCAATTATTGCGCAAAATAATTTGACCCCACAACAAGCTAATGCAATTCGAAATCAAGTTGATGTTTATATTGATTTTGAAAATAACAATTTCTACTTAAAAATTAAAGACTATGCAAACATCAGTACTGTTTTTTATGGATTTACTGCTAACATCGCCTTTGATGTTCAAAACTAAAAAAGAAGGAATGAATAATTCCTTCTTTTTTGATGACTAGTCAGTTTCAACACTAGTGATTTGTTTGTTTAAATAATCTTGGTAATGGTCAACTAAATAAACCAGAATTTTAGCTTGGGTTAAATAACCGATGATTGATTCGTCATCCTTATTGTATAACACTTGATCAGTCACTTCTAATTTAAAGGAATGTTCTGGTCGCTCTAAATCTAAAGTAAAGGCAGGAGAAACAAAAACATAGTTTAAGTCATCAATGGTAGGAAACAAATCTTTGACTTTAGCATGACCAAAGATTGCTGCTGCAAGTGGAGCAGGGAAATTACTTTGTGGTTGATCAATTAAACGAGTGCCATCTTTTTGAATCAAAGTTCCTGCTCCTGCTGATCAAATCAGTGGAACTTTAATTTCAGCAGCTACTTTAGCAACATTGGTAGCAATAGCGATTAATTCATCAATACTTCCTGCTCCTACTGTAGAAATGATTGCATCAACCTCTGTAGCAGCTTTTTTGACATCATCATAGTTTTTTGGATCGCCAACGATATCAGTGGTGTTAGTTACTTTAAACGGTTTTCTGGTTAAAGTAACAACTTTAGCATTGTTTTGCAATAAATCTTGAACGACCATTTGACCTAAATGACCATTAGCACCAATTACTAATACTTGTTTATTCATAATTATTAACCTCTTTCTTGTATTGGTTATAATTATAGCACTCAAAATAAAACCAAACGTTCTCTCATATGAACGATGGGCGAAGAGAAAAGAAAAACCTTGATAAAATTCACTTTATCAAGGTTTTTAATTAAATAGTTTTATTAAAGTAAGGTAATAATAATAAAGCCATAATCTCATTTTTGCGATCTAAACGTTTAACCTTAGAAATGATGGCACTATTTCGCAGCGTTTTTTTATAACTCATTCGACCATGTTTATTATGATAAACATTAATAGTTTTATAAAGTTGATACTTCTTATCCATATTATTATTAAATTGAACAATCATCTCTTTAATAATTTTAATTTTAACCTGATTGTAAAGATCAATCTGTTCTTTAGACTTATTTTCAGAAGAAGTATCTAAAATCAAATCATTAGCATTTAGTTCTAGTTGAATTGCAACTTCCTTTCAAGTGAAATTTTCATCCTCATAATTAATCTTGCTAATATAATTTAGTTTTGAAATCCCATTCATTTCTAACCACTTATTAAAACTTTCCATCTGGTGGTCATAGGTAATGTAGCGGTTAATAAATTGCACTACCAAAGGAATAATCATTGCAGGCATAGTGATTGATAAGGCTGCAAAAATCGGAATTCCGCGTTCATATTTAACAACGTGATCTCCACCAGTAATCATATCGATGGCCGCTCCATAGAAGAGTAAGAAATCAAACACACAAATTGAAAGTGAAATAACGACCAACTTGTAGTTTAAGTACCTTACTTCATGATTGCGTTTAACATTACGACCACTATTATAATAAATATCATTATATTCAAATCCACTGATTCCTTGACTAGAAAAAATTAAATAGAGGGTAAATGATCAAATCATCACTAAAGAAGCTACGATTAAGTTAATTCAGATTTTGTCACGATTTAGAATTAATAAGGGAACTTCAGCGACTGTTAGACAAGTAATAATAATTAATGAAATCATGTTGAATCAGAAAAAAGAATTGTGAATAATTGTTAGTTTGGCAAAGTCATTGGAGATATCTTTTTCACTTTTGATCTGGTCTTTGTTGGTAGAATTGACTTTTTCTAGTTCTTCAAGAATATGGCGGTGTTTCACAAACTGCTCCTTTAAACTTTTCTGGAAATGATTATAGCAAAAAAATATTTCAGTTTTGATAGTCTCAGATTATCACCATAAGATTGATTAAATAATTTGAGGTTTTATTGTAGAATTAACTTATTAGGCGTTGATTTTAAGGAGTAAGAAATGAAAGAAAATCTGGTTTTAGAAAAAAAATATCACCCAGAGAGTATCGAGAGTTCAAAATATGATTTTTGGATGAAGAACAACTATTTCAAAGCTGACCCAAATAGTCAAAAACCAAAATTTTCTTTAGTTTTACCACCCCCAAATGTAACTGGAAAATTGCATTTGGGCCATGCATGAGATGGTAGTTTACAAGATGCTTTGATTCGGTTTAAAAAGTTAATTGGTTATGAAACACTTTATCTACCAGGAATGGATCATGCTGGAATTGCTACTCAAACCAAAGTTGAAGCCAAGTTAAAAGAAACTGGAGTTAATCGATTCGAGTTAGGTCGAGAAGCGTTTTTAAAAAAAACTTGGTTATGAAAAGAAGACTATGCTCAAGTAATTCGTTCGCAGTGAAAAAAACTTGGTTTGGGATTGGATTATAGTCAAGAAAAGTTCACTTTAGATCCACAAGTTAATGATTTGGTTCGTTGAGTTTTTGTTCAGATGTATCACCAAGACTTAATTTATCAAGGTGAACAAATTGTGAACTGGGATCCTGTTCAAGAAACTGCAATCTCTAATGTTGAAGTAGTTTATCAAGAAGTTGCAGGGAAGATGTATTACTTTAAGTATCGTTTAAAAAATGAACCTAACCAGTACATTGAAGTTGCTACTACCCGTCCTGAAACAATGTTTGCTGATCAAGCAGTTGTTGTTAATCCCCTTGATTCTCGTTATCAAACATTAGTAGGACAAATGGTGATTAACCCAATAAATCAAGAAACAATTCCAATTATTGCTGATGAGTATGTGGCGATGGATTTTGGTACTGGGGCAATGAAAGTTACTCCTGCTCATGACCCAAATGATTTTGTTATTGGTCAACGTCATCATTTAAAAATGCCTAAATGTTTAACTACTAAAGGTTTAATCAACAAGAAAGGTGGATCAACTTATGAAGGTTTGGATCCCATTTCTGCTCGAAAAAAAATCGTTGATAACTTAAATAAAGCTGATAATCTAGTTAAGGTTGAAGATATTACTCACCAAGTAGGCTTTTCTGAGCGCAGTCAAGCAGTGGTTGAACCTTATCTTTCTAAACAATGGTTTGTGCGAATGAAACCTTTATCAGCAATGGTTTTGGATTTGCAAGCCAGTGATGAAGCGGTAAAATTTTTCCCTCCACGCTTTATGGAAGTCTTAAATAAATGGATGGAAAACGTTCATGATTGAACGATTTCTCGTCAGTTGTGGTGGGGTCACCAAATTCCAGTTTGGTATCATAATCAAACTAAAGAAGTTTATGTTGGTGTCAATCCTCCTGATGACATCAATAACTACACTCAAGATCCTGATGTCTTAGATACCTGGTTTTCATCAGGATTATGACCCTTGGCAACTTTGAACTGAAATCCAGAACAAACGACACAAAATCCCTACTTTAAAGCTTTTTTCCCCACCAGTACATTAGTAACTGGTTATGACATTATTTTCTTTTGAGTAGCACGAATGGTTTTTCAATCTCTTGCTTTAGTAGAAGAAAAACCATTTAACGATGTTTTAATTCACGGTTTAATTCGTGATGAAACTGGTAAGAAAATGTCCAAATCATTAGGAAACGGGATTGATCCAATGGATGTTATTGACCAGTATGGTGCTGATGCGTTGCGCTTCTTTTTGTTGACTAACTCTACTCCTGGCCAAGATATTAAATATAGCGAAGAAAAAATCCGTAGTGCTTGAAATTTTATCAATAAGCTTTGAAACGCTTCGCGCTTTGTTTTAATGAACATCGACAAAGATTTTGTTTTTGTTGATGATTTCAAAACTTTAATTCAACAAGATTTAACCAAAACTGACCAATGAATTCTTAGCAAATTGCAGCAATTAAAAGCAAGGGTTATCGACCAATTGAATGATTATGAATTTGCTTTAAGTGGACGCGAACTATTAACGTTTGTGTGGAATGACTATTGTTCGTGGTTTATTGAACTTTCAAAAGTTGAACTTGAACACAACAATGCGCCAACAAAACAGGTTTTGGTGTATGTTTTAAAAGAAATCTTGGTTTTGTTGCACCCTTTTATTCCTTTTGTTAGTGAAGAAATTTACCAACACTTGGGATTAAAAAAATCAATTCTTGAAGAACGACTAACCATTGAAGAATATGTTGGAAAAAATAGTTATTTAGACTTATTAATTGCCTTGATTGAAGGAGTCAGAGACTTTAGAGCAGAAAAACAACTTAAAAAAGATTTGGCTTTAACTGGAAAAATAACAAAATTAACTTCAGATCAAGAAGGATTATTATTCGAGAACTTGCGAGAAATTAATGCTTATTTGAAACGAATGGTTAATTTTGAAATTAATCAAACTTTGAACTTTGCTCAACAAGAAATCACTTCTTTAAGAATCAAAAACTTCTTTATTGAATTAGATGCAACAACTTTTTTTGATTATGAACAGGAGTTAAATGATCTTTTAGTTCAACAAGAAGAATTAAGATTAGAATTAGCTCGAAGTGAAAAAATTCTTACTAACCCTAATTTTATAAAGAAAGCTTCCCAAGAAAAGGTGGCATTAGAACAAAGCAAGTATCAAGAATACCAATTGCAAGCAGAAAATATTGCTGCAAAAATTGCTGAATTAAAAATGAGAAAAAACTAAGTTTTCTTCTTAATCTCTTTAGGAGGTTAATCATGAAAAAACAACTTAGTTTTTCTTTTTTATTAATTTTCTTCACCATTTGTTTAGGGTTTTTAACCACTACTTATTTGGTTAATAAATCAACGTACCAATTAAAACTACTAAACTTGACATCGTATCAAAACCAAATGATTCTTTATCCTAAAGTGATTAATTTTAAACCACAACAAACTAGTGATTTTAAGCATCATTTTCAAAAAAGTCAGTACAACTTTTATCTTTATTTAGAGCAAGGGTTTTTAGAAATAGAGGGGGAAGTGGTGTGACTAAAACTCTCTTAAAGCCTCAAGATTATTTTGTGATTTATTTTCTTTTTAGTGGCTTAATTGCCTTAATCTCTTTAAAGGTACCTTGAATTTTGATTCCAGGAATTGGAGTTCTACTACTTTTCACTTTAGTTGATTGAAAAGTAAAATTTTTACCAATGATTGTGAGTTTGTTGTTACTAATTTCGTTTTTGATTCGTTGTGTGGTGAGTTGATTGGTTAAAACTCCACCAACTTTAATACAAACTAAATTTATTGTCCAAACAATTAAAGATAACTATCTACTTCTTGATCATCATGGAATTAAATACTATTGTTCTTTATCTTTACTCCCAGACCACCAATTTTATTTGCACCAAAAACTCTTAATTACTGGTCAAGCACTTCCTTTATCAAAACGAAGTAATTATTTTGAATTCAACTTTCAAAATTATTTACACCAAAAGGGAGTTAATCAAGAAGTACGACCAGACCGAGTTATTTCTATTAATAACGGGTGATTATTCAAAATAAACCTTTTTTATGAACGATTTTTTCACAGTGATTTTGAACAAGTTTTTCTTTTAAATAATCATCAGTCTAGTATTGAACTGATTCAAAGAACGAACCAATTGGGCATTACTTATTTATTAAACTTTGGTGGTTTACCATGATTTTTTCTCAGTTGAACTTTAACTAAACTGATTCAAAAAGCTAAGGGGAAAGTCCACGTGAAATACAAAACAGGGTTAGTTGTTGATGGATTACTTTTATGTTTTGGTTTTACCCTAAATTTTCCCTTCGTTTTGACTAGAGTCGCATTAACCAGTCTGGTTCACAATTGATTAAGAATTAAAAAGATTAAACCAAATTTAATCAGTATTTGAGTGATTGTTTATAGTTGTTTAATTGCTTTAGATAATAGTTTAATTCAAAGTAATGTTTTCTTATATTATGTAATGGTAATTATCTATTTTCGCTTCACATCATCACAATCAATTTGAAAACAATTACTTTTTAATTTTGTAATTAGTAACCTAACTTTTGGTGTAGTTAATAGTTTAATCGGTTATCGTTTCTTTTATTTAAATGAGGTTTTTTGCGTCCTACTTGCACCTTTATTGGGTTTTTTAAACATCTTAACGTGATTAACTTTTTGAATTCCAAAAATTGATATTGTTTATCATTTTTTAAATCATTTAGTTACTAGTGAATTAACCTGTTTTGCAAAGATTAATTGGTTTTATGCTACAGGTCACGTTAAGATCTATTGATATTTTCTTTATTTTGGATTTTTAAAGTTGTTTCTCACGATTTCAACTCCGAAGTGGTGTAAAGGCGGATTGTTGATAACAACTTTACTTTGTTTAGTTTTTATTTTTAGTGCAAAATTTCTTTATTTTCAACCTGGAATCGAAATTTTGAATGTTGGTAATGGTCAAACTGTAATCTTAAAACAAAAAAACCACATCACCTTGTTTGATGCTGGATCGGGTCCGGGTCATAGCAAGAGTATTTTAAAAAATTATTGTCAATATTGAGGAATTCGTCGAATTGATGAAATCTTCATTTCTCATTACCACGAAGATCACTATAACCAGATTGAAGCATTGATGACTGATAAGATTTTGATTAAAAAAGTGATTAAAAGAGAGACTGCTCTGAGATTTTATCAAGTCAAGGATGTACGGATTAATCTTTTTAATCTTGATAGTCAAAGTAAAAATGAAAATAATAATAGTTTGGTCTATTTATTAAATTTCCATCACAAAAACTTCTTGATTATGAATGATTTAGAAACAGAAGGTGAAATTAAACTCTTAAATGATATTAATTTTCGTGCCTGTATTCAAAATAAAACCATTGATTATTTATTGGCCGGACATCACGGTAGTAAAACTAGTTCCACTTTGCCTTGATTGACTTATTTACGACCAAAATTAGTGTTTATTTCTGGAGAAAAACAAGGATTAAGACAATTTCCTAATGATGAAACAATCAGTAAATTAGAACAATTATCAATTCCTTATAAAGTTACTGGGGGTAAGTTCAATTTCTTTATTAAAATAAAAAACACTCCATAAAGAGTGTTAATCAAAATTATTGCAAGGATATATTAAGCAACCATTAGGCGTGATTTTTCTCTAGCCGCCTTGTTTGGTTTATATATCCCCTTAGTAACGCTTTTGTCAATTAAGCGAACTGCTGTGCTAACTAATTCTTGTTTGTTAGCGGCATCTTCGCTTTTAGCAGTTCTAGCTTTTTTAATTGCTTTTCTGACTTCAGATTTAAGTGCTTTATTTGCTAAACGTGATTTTTCATTAGTTAAAACACGTTTTTTTTGCGATTTAATATTTGCCATTCAACTCTCTCCTTACATTCTTTTTTCACACTACAAAGTCTATTATATCAAATCTTTCTTAATTTATAGTTTTAAAAAATGTGAAAAAGGTTCAAATTGACCTGAAAATAATAAAAAAAGGTGAGGACAAGTTATAATGAATATAAGAGGTGATTTTTGTGGAAAATAGGGTCTTAAAAAGTTTAGATGTGAAAAAGTTGAGTGGAAGTAAAGGTTTAATTATTTTCTTTTATCCAAAAGCAGGAACTAGTGGTTGCTCTTTGGAAGTAGCTGCTTATAACAAACATTTAAAAGAATTCCAAGATTTGGGATATAACGTTGTGGGAATCAGTAATGATGATGAAAAAGCTAATGACGACTTTTCTTGTGAAAAAGATTTAGCTTATCCTTTGATTTCTGACTTAACTAGAGAAATTACCAATCAATTTAAAGTGATTGGTGAAAAACAGAGCGGAATTATTCGTAGTACATTTGTAGTTGATTCAGACGGAAAAATCTTAGTTGAGATGCGTAATGTAGAACCAACCAAACATATTGAGGAATTGCTTCAAAAATTAGCTAAATAAAACATTAAAACTGGTCTAACAAAAACCAGTTTTAATTATTTTTTATTGTTGATTTGTGAAGATTAAGAGTAGTTGTCATATATAATGAAGAACCATTAAAGGGGAAGGATATGTATTTAGTTTATAGCGCCGATCACTTTTTATTAAAAAACCAAGTTGAAAAAATTATTAAGAAGCATACTTTGGAATCAGAAGTTCAAGTTTACTCATGAATTAATGATAATTTGAATAGAATTTATGAAAATGTGAATACTGTTGCTTTGTTTGCTCAACATAAAACTATTATTATTAATGATTGTTTATTTTTGACTAACCAGACTTTGGATGAAAAAAAGTATCCAAATAAGAGTCAAAAGGAACTTATGCTAAAGATTTTAGCAAGTAAAAATGACCAAACAACTATTATTTTTAGTGTCCAAACTGATGAGATTTCAACCAAAACTAAAATTGCCCAAAAATTTGCCAATGAGTGTCGAGTTATTGAAGTACCTTTACTTGATAGTGCTCATTTGCAATCTTATGTTAATCAACGTCTGCAAGCTAAAAAGAAAAAAATCACTGAACAACACATAAAATATTTTTTAACCATCATTCCCAATGATTTGGTGGCAATTAATCATGAAATTGAAAAACTCTCAGCTTTGTCAACACCAATAATTGATCAGAATACAATTGATCAGAATATTAGTAAATATCGCGAGGTAAATATATTCAACCTTGCTGAAGCATTTATCAATAACCAGACTAAAGCATTTATTGTTCAACTTCGTGATTATTTTGAACTCAACAATGATTGTGTGAGTTTGATTTATTTATTAGCAAGTGAACTAGTTTTTACGCGAGATTGTTTTTTACTTAAACAGCGACAAAAAAGTTCTCAAACAATTGCCACACTTTTAAATGCCCATCCTTATCGAATAAAAATGACTTTTAAGAAGTATAAACACTTAGATATTGATACATTAAATGATAAAATATTAGTGCTTTACGACTTAAATAGTTTATTAGTTCAAGGGAGCATTGACCCAACAATTATTGCCAAACTAGAGTTAATTAAAGTTATAGAAAGAGAAAATTAATGGACTCACAAAAAGTATACCAAAGTGTCATTGAACTCTTAAACGTCCTACTTAAGGATGAAAAGTTAAAGTACTGAGTACTTAAAGATGAGAAGTTTCAAAAGCAAGTAATCGGTTTAATTAATGATTTAGTTACTTTAGAAAAAGAGCACCAAGCTTCATTTGAAGACCAAGAATGAGCGGTTATCTTTGGAAAAGCTGTTGTTCTTTTAACTGATCAAAAACATAGGTTTCAACGTTTAGATAATCGGGATGTTGATGCGATGTACAAAGATTATACCGATTTGATTGCCTACATTGCTAAGAAATATGATTTTAAACAAAGTCAAATTGATCCCCACCAACGTATTCATCAAGAAGATATTTTAACTAGTGCGAAGTTGTCTTCTGCAACGATTAATAAGTTTGATGAACAAGAACAAGCAAAAATTAAAACAGCAAAAGAAGCTGAAAAAAAACAAACTGTTGAACCAGAAGTGGGTGCTGGTAATTTTGATGAAAATGTTCAAAGAAACCAAGAATCCAACCACCAATCTCATCAGAATAATTTCTTTAATCCTTTACAACAAGGTTTAGCTGATATGCCTTCATCACCAGCAGTTGATCCACGTTTCTATCCTTACAGTACCAAACCAAAATGGATGCCGATTTTTAAGATGATATTGGGAGTGATTGGAATTATTTCTGCAATTGTTTTGATTGCAGCCAATGCTTATGCAATTAGTGTTAGCTTTACGTTAAATGGTTCAGTTGATAAAATTGCCAATAATGGTGTTAATCCAATGTTGGATTGAACCATCGTCGGAACAAACACTGAAAGTAAATGACATGTTTTGAGTGATGTCACTAACAAATATAATTTAGCAGCAATGGGATCTGGTGGATTTTTAAGCATTATTACCTTCGTCTTCTATGCGATTCCAGCAATTTATCTTGGTTATGCTTGTTTTGCTCGACCAAAATCTAACCGAGAAAAGTACCGTATCTCTTATTTTGCTTTATTCTTTACTATTCTTTTCTTTGCTCTATCAATTATTCAAATTTATCGTTTTGCTTCACCTGATAGTTTAAAACAAGGTTGAAAAAACTTCTATAGCAATAGTTTTGACAATTATAATGAAACAACTTTTAATACTTGGTGAGAAGGAATAATGAGGGTGTATCCAGTAAGATGGGTTACTATTTTTATCGATATCTCCCTTGCCTTTTTAGGAATTACCTTAATAATGTGTCTCTTTACCTTGATTGTTAATCCTCGTCCTGACCGTAATAAAATGGTTAAAGCTAATGCTGAATACCAACAAGCAATCGTTGCTACGATGCAGGGACAGTCTTATACTTATGATGAATCACTTTTTGACAATGATGAAGTAATAATTAAGAATAAATCAAAATTCCGTTTATGAGTTGAGAGTCTCTTCAAACATAAATCCAAAAAAGATTCGTCTGATAAAAACGATAATAATTAGTGTTAAAATGATAAAAACAACTGTTTTTTATCATTTTTTTTATTGTTGTAAAGGAGCTGGCAGCGATGTCTTATTATCAACAAGCGAGCAATTTTGAATATAGTGATCACGGACTTCAACGAGTGAAAGAACGTTTGAAGATGAAAGATAAGACCGATTGAGAAGTGCGCGAAGAAGTACGTCGATTGGTCAACCTTTCAACCCATGGTTTTGAAGATAATCATTATTATTATGTGGGGGTGGGTAAATCTAAAGACATGTTTTTCGTCTTTTCAAAAGATGAAAATGTTTTAATCACTTGCACCAAAATTTCTGTTGAAAAGCAAATGAAATTAATTAGTAAGGGATTGAACTAAAACTATGATTATTGGTATTTATGGGAATATTGGTTCAGGAAAAACTACTTTAGCAAAATATTTAGCTAAAAAATATCACTTTGTTTATTTAAGCTTAGATGAATTAGCTCATAATGTGATTATAGAAAATCAAGCCTTAAAAACTGAGTTACTTAATTTAAAAGATCAACAATTTGTTGATCTTTTTGATGAGAATCAAAACTTTGATTTTCAAAAATTAGCTAACTACATTTTTTTAGATAAAAAGAAAAATCACCTCATTTCTTCAATTATTTGAAAATACTTAAAAATCATGACTGATGAAATTATTCTTGTTTTGAAATCAGAAAAAGTTAACTTGTTAATTGAAGGGGCAGTTCTGCCATCAGCTAATCTAACTGGAATCGATAGTTACCTTTATTTAGCTAATCCAAAAATGATGAGTAAATGATCAAAAAATCGATGAAAAAAAACTATTAGTCAAGAAAGAAATCGCTCATTAAAAGAACTTAATTCGGTGATTAAAATTCAAAATGAATATAATCTTCACCACCAGATCGACTATTTTTTAGTTAATAATCCTCGAACAATGAAAACAAATGATCTCTTTATTAAAGGTGATGAATTAATAGCAAAACTCCTTCAAGAACAGGATAAATAAAATCGTTTTTAAACTATTTCATTTTTATTGTTTTTTTATTTGTATACAATGTTATAAATACGATATTCTCAGAAAAGGAAAATGACATGCGAAAATTAATAACAATTTTGGGAGCAATTGGTTTATTTACAACTGCCACTACGAGTGTTGTTGCCTGTACAAACAATCAGCAAGAAAACCTTAACCCCACTCCAGATCCTGATGAAACAAAAATTCTCTTGAATGAAAAAATAACAATTAATGATGATAATTCAATTACTGTTATCCTCTTTTATTATGATGGTAGTGAAGTTGCTCTTTTTATTCCAGCAGATGATTCTTTAAATCCAATCATTAAAGAGTTGAAAATCGAAATGGATCAAATTAATCAAAGTTTAGATTCTAATAATAAGGAATTAACAACCACAATTGCAGGATTGTCTAGTTTTGAAAAAGCTTTGTTAAAAGATAGTCAAACAATAAGTAAAGTTCAAGTTGTTTTTGACGGGGTAGAAGCCGAATACAAAGCAGTTGAAAAAATCCTAAATCAAACCGATGAAAATAGCGGAAATTATCAACAAATTAAAAACCTTTTTGAAATAGCAAAAGATAAACTTAACCAAGCTCAAAAACAACTTACTTATGCAAAGAACATTTATAAAATGAATGTAGAAAATGAAGTGATTTGAAGAGATAAAATCACTTGATTAGAAGACAATGTGGCTACAATTAAAAGTGAAAAGTTAGCCAAAGAAAATGATTTACTAACAAGACTGCAAACTGCCAGATTAATTTAAAAACAACATAACCTTGATTATTCTTATCAAGGTTATGTTGTTTTTTGATGTTTATTAAAATGGATATTTTCGCGTTGAATATATTTTGTTTGTTCACGAAGTTTTTCTTGTCCAGCTTGAATGTCTTTCGCTCTTTTAAGCCCAGAATTGCTTAACAGTTGGTTAAACTGCAAGTTGCTTGTTTGAGTAATCTGGTGTTGATAAGGAACTTTGTTTATATTTATCGTATCTTTTAAACTAACACTAACCAAATAAACTCCTTTTTGAAAATCGATTGTTTCTAAAGCGATTTGCACTAAATGAGCATAAATCTCTTCAGCATCATTAGTGTAGTGATCAATTTGAGTTTGGCGGCTTTTGCGAGAATGGTGTTTTGCCTTATCAAAGTGTTCACGATTCTTGTTTTTTCAATAATAGTGAACACTTAAACCAACAGTTTTACTTACCATTTTTTCTTTTTGAGCTCTTTTGGCAACATGAAGGGTAATTTGGTGAAGAATATCTAAAAACTCTTCCTCTTCATAAATAATTTTTGATAAAGTCAAATCGTTACTGATGTTTTTATAATCTGGATGTTTGATTAGAACTTGATTAGAACTTCTTCCCAACGCTCGTTTTTTAAGCTCTAAACTATATTTACCAAAATGAGCATTCAAAAACTGGTCATCACTAAAAACTAAATCTTTAATTTTATGAATACCAAGCTTTTGCATTTGTTTAACCAGGGATGGACCAATGCCATACATTTGGTTAATTGGTTTCAACCACAAGGTCGTTGATAGAGTCAAAGGATTAAGAGTACCAATGCCATTTGGTTTAAATTCTTTACCAATCATTTTTGCTAAGAACTTAGTGTTACTAATCCCAATCGAACAAGATAGTCCAAGCTGTTTTTTAATTGCAGTTTTAATCGCAATTGCCATTTTTCTTGGTGTGCCATATTTTTTTCACTGTTGGGTGACGTCTAAATAACATTCATCAATTGAAGCAATCTCCACTAAAGGAGTAAATTCTTCTTTAATGAAAGCAAACACCTGGTGGCTATAATCAGAAAATAAATCATATTCAGGATCAACTCGAATGATTTGGTGATGACTAACTTTTTTAGCCAGATACAAAGGCATTGCTGTTTTTACCCCCAATTTCCGAGCTTCATAACTTGAAGTAACTACGATTGATTTTCGGTCATTATAAGCCACTACAATGGGTTTATGAGCGAGATTTGGGTATTTTTGTTGAAGACAAGATGCAAAAAAAGCATCCATATCTAAATGCATAATAATTTTTTCTTCATTCATTTTTCACCATTTCTTTTAAAGCAAAGTTCAAGCTTCATCAATGATTGTTTTAATTTCTTGATCACTAAAAATTCGCGCTTGGTATGAGTTGAAAGTTTCTTGTTTGCCTACCAATAATAAGTATTCTAAGTTACTCTTCTTCTGTCCTTTAATAGGAGATGGGGTTAAACCAAAAGTAAAGAAGTTATCGTCTGTAAATAACTTTAAAACTTTTTTAATCACTTCTAGATGAACATTTTTATCAAGAGCTCGACCGTTTTTGATTTTAGCTTGACTAGTTTCAAATTGGGGTTTAATTAAAAAGACACCAAAAGAATCTGGTTGTAAATTTAACTTGTTAAGTGCAGGAACAATATAAGTTAAAGAAATAAAACTGACATCACAACAATAAAAATCAATGCTTGCACTTACTTGAGTGGTTGTAATATATCTAAAGTTAAGATTATCAAGTTGATCAACTCTGGGGTCTAGTTGCAAATCTGGCGATAGTTGATCGTGACCAACATCAACAGCGATGACCTTTTTAGCATGATGAAGTAAGCAACATTGAGTAAAACCTCCAGTTGAAGCACCAATATCTAAACAAACTAAACCAGTTAAATTTAAAGCTCAGGTTTCAACTGCTTTAGCAAGTTTATACCCAGCCCGAGAAACAAATTCAACCATCTTAGTTTGTTTAACTTCAACCACATCATCTTCGCTAACTAAAAATGATGGTTTAGTTATTAAAGTTTGGTTAACATAAACATCTCGTTCACCTTGAATATAACTTCGAGCACGACTGCGACTTGGTGCTAAACTATGATCAACTAAATAAACATCTAAGCGATTTTTACTCATCTTATTCAAAGTTTTCTAACTGATTATCTGCTAAAACTTTTTGAATTCTTGCCTTATTTTGATTTAGTTTAACCTTTGCTTGATTAAGATTTTTAACTCCTTGTTCAAAGAGTTTCATTGCTTCATCCATTGTGATATCACTATCATTTAACTGGTTAATCATTTGTTCAGTTGTTTTCATTAGTTCGTCAAAAGTTAATTCTTTTTCTTCATTATTCATTCTCTTCACCTCTTTTCTTGGTTTCTTTTACAACTGTCGTAATTTCATCAAACCAGCGCATGATTTGTAATTCTTCACCATTATTAATCACTTGATTCGCACTTAGAATTTGATTGTTTCTTTTAATTAAAGCATAACCTTGATGCAGTGGTCTAGTTGGATTTAACAAGGTCAAGGTTTCTTGGTCGTGATTTAACTTATTTTCCCACTTTAAAGTCAGATTCTTGATAATCATTGTTAAAAATTGGTGGCTGGTAGCAATTTTAGTGGTTAAAGTTTGGTCTTTTTGTTTAATCAGTTCCATCAAGTTATTTTCATTATGAATAATTCTTACTTGTTGAGTTTGAATTAATTTAGTAGCAATTAACTTCATTAACGATAAGTTTTTAGCTATTAGAGTTTGGTTATGAAGGGTGAAGTTTTTAATTTCGTTAACAATTTGTTGGGTGTTAATAGTTAAAGTATGAACTTCTTCTTGATAAACTTGTTGAATTGCTTTTTTTAATGTTGTTAGTTGATAAATCAGAGTTTGTTTAATCTCTTCGATATTGGGAGTGGCAAGTTCACCAGCAGCAGTGGGAGTTGGGGCACGTTTATCAGCAACATAATCACTTAAAGTAACATCTGGTTGGTGACCAACAGCAGAAATGATGGGAATGTGAGAATTACGAATTGCTTTGAGAGTTGGCATTTCGTTAAAAGCCCAGAGGTCCTCATAACTTCCTCCTCCTCTACCAACAATCAAAACATCCAAATTAGTAACAAAGTTATTAGCCTGGATGATTTTAGCACCAATATCAATACTTGCACCCTCACCTTGAACTTTAGCAGGAAATAAAAAAATATTTGTTAATGGTCACCTTCTGGTGATTGTAGTAATTAAGTCGTGAATCACAGCCCCAGTATCAGCAGTAACCACCCCAATATTTTGAGGATAAAGGGGCAGTGGTTTTTTTAATGAACGATCAAACCAACCTTGTGATTCAAGTTGGTTTTTGCGTTGTTCATAAATAATTTGAAGTTCACCAATTCCTTCAATTTGAACATCATGAACCACTAAGCTAATTTTTCCATAAGGGACATAGTAATCGATTTTTCCTACAACATTAACTTTCATGCCATCAGTTGGGTGGAGTTGACGCAATTTTTCTGTGTGAGTTTTTCACATCATGCACCCAATTGTCGAAGTTTCATCTTTCAATGAAAAATAAACGTGTCCAGATTTGTTAAAAACCAGATTACTTAACTCACCAGTGACATAAACATCCTGAAACACCAAAGCATCATCAATAGTTGTTTTCAACAACAAATTTAACTCATTAACACTTAAAATTGGTTTAATAGTCCCATCCCCTTAAAACTTAATAAATTGGTCCAGAATCGCATTGACAAACTTAAAGTCAAAGTCTGGCTCGACTGCCTTGCAATATTCAACTAAATCATTAATAATAATTGCTTTTTCATTATCTGTATACTGAATTTCTCAAGCACCTTCTAAAAGTATTGCTTTAATAAGGGCAGGAATCCGATCCATTGTTCAGTTATTTTTTAATTTACTTTCAATTTCGCCAAGAATTTCTGGTGATTTGGTAGCAATATCTAACGCAACGCTTTCAATTGTTGAATCAAGAAAAACCATCTGAGTTTGGTCGAGAATGTCTTGTTTCATATAATCAACATCATTATTCATCAATAAATAATGATAAAAAAGGTTGACTAAGTTTTTCCGATCTTTTTTTAAATTAACGGTTAACATTACTGATTACTTTCTAAAGTTGCAGTACCAGTAACTCCTGTGTTGGTAATTGTTAAGTTAGGTGGAAGCGAACTTGCAAAAGCAGCATCAAGTTGGTAAAGACCAATTTGTTGATAATTGCTATTAGTAATCGTGCCATTATTAATATAATTTAAAACAACAGTGACAACACCAAGAATAAATTTACTTCTTCAATTCTTTACACCCAATTCTGAATCATTAATTTGAGCATTAATACTTTGATATTGCTTGCCATCTTGATCAACTCCTGGAAGATAAAAGGTTCCTGTACTACTAGTGCCTGTCTTTAAAGCAGCGATCCAGTGGTTATTAAAATTATTAGTTGTATCTCCTCAATGGTTTAAACTCATTACTCCATTATCTTGAAGATTTTGACGATCAACTGGATTTAAACTTAACAAAAACTTGGCAGTAGCAAGAAAATCTTTTTGAAAAATTGAGTGAGGGTTATTAATATCATCAGTAATTTTTGTCGCTCCAGCAATACCTGATAAAGTATCATTATCATTACTTAAAACTTTGTAGCTGCCACCACTAACAACTTTAAAACTTAATAACTCACTCTTTTTGGTAAATGAATCAGTTTTTTGTTGAACTTGAAAAGTTGCTTCATAAGCACCTGAGATTTGATCATCGATACTTTGCACATTTTGAATCATGACACTCATACTACTATCACTAAGAATTTCAACAGCTTTATTATAATTAGCAAAACTAGAAGCAATCAAGTTTTTTACTGCCAAACTACCCTGAGCACCTTCATAATAATCTTTAATACTTTGTGGAGTAAATCCTTCTTGTGGATAAAGTAAAATTTTTCCTTCACCCAATTTATTAAAGTTTTTTGCATTGAAATCAGTAAACTTTTGATAATTTACAGGCGAACTTGCCTTATAAGTACAAGCAAGAACACTACTACTGCTAGTAGCACCAATACCAACAGCACTAAGAATGGTTAATCACTTTTTCATAGTTTCTCCTTTTAAAGCTCACTGCTATTAATTATCTCATTAATTAAAGAAATAAAAAACCCTAATCTTGGTTTTCAATTTCACTCATAAAGTCAAAAAATTGGTGATTCTTTAACATTGCAATTTCTTCTTTATAGGGAGGGATTTCTCCAATTCAAGGGGTTTCTAAATATTTAGGAATCATTATCAATTCAGGATCATGAACAATTTTATCTAACGCTTCAAAACCAAGCATCCCATACCCAATATTGGCGTGGCGGTCTTTATGTGAATTTAGTCCAAACTTTGAATCATTGAGGTGGATACAATAAAGTTTATTTAAACCGATTTTTTGGTTAAATTCTTGTTTGACTGCATCTCACTGGTTTTTAATATCATAGCCACTATCGTACAAGTGACAAGTATCAAAACAAACTCCCAAGTCCTGGTTATTATCAACATGGTCAATTAAATAAGCCAACTGGTCAAAGTTAACCCCAACTTCACTACCCTTACCACTCATTGTCTCTAAAGCAATTTTTATTCCTTGAGGTTTTTGCTCAATTACTTGGTTTAAACCTTTGACCAGCTGATTTAAACTTTGTTCTAAACTAGCTCCAACCCCCGCCCCAGGATGAACCACAACGATTTTGACCCCAATCTGATCAGCTCTTTTTAATTCTTGGACTAAAAAATCTACTCCAAAACTAAAGGTGCTGGGATTGATTGAATTTGCCATATTCACAACATAAGGAGCGTGGATTGCTAGTGTATTTAGATCAATCCCTCCCATTTGAGCTTGATGACGAAATTCTGTCACATTCAATTCTTCAATTGGGGTGCGTTTAGTAGTTTGTGGTGGTCCTGTATAGAACATAAAACAATTAGCACCCTCAATTTGAGCTTCAGCAATTGTTCCCAAAAGGTAGTTAGTGCTCTTTTTCATTGGAATAAAACTTCCTAATAAAAGCTTAGAATCTTTATTTATCATTTTGTTTACCTGTTAATTTCTTTCTACTGTTAACTTCATCATTTTTTAATAAAACTTTCAGTTCGTCTAAATTTTCAACCGCACATAAATCCCGAAGATAAGCTACAAATTCAGTTCGAATCACTTGGTGATAAAGGTCTTGATTAAAGTCAAATAAGTTGGTTTCAATCAAATAATCACCATCAGAATTGATTCAATAACAACTCATTCCCAAAATCGGAGTTTCTTGAGTGGTTAACCAGTTAATAGTGGCATAAACACCTTGCTTTAAAACAAAGTTCGGGCTAACTTTTACATTTGTTGTAGGATAGTTAATTTTTCTTCCTACCTGTTTGCCTTGATCAATTATTCCTTGATAAGAAAAATAACCACCTGTTAACTGGTAATATTCCTCTACTTTCCCCTTGTGCAATGCTGCAGTTAACTTAGCAATCATTGACCCTTCAGTAATTGTTGGAATTAAGTGCACTGCGCGCGAACCAAAAGTTTTATTTAAAAATTTTTCACTAATTATTTGATTATTTATCAAAAAGTCACTGTTCATAACTACTTGATCAGCATGTAAATTTTTTTGAATTCCTCTAAACAAGTTTTCTAAACCAAATTGTTGTCCATAATCGCCCACCACATAGTTAATTACATAATCAATCTGCTCAGATTTTGCCCATAATTCAATAATTTCATCACTGAGCAAACTTTCTTGTCTTGAAGTAGTTGTTTGCAGATTCATCAAAGCGATTTTTTCACTATTTAAACGTAATTTTTTTGCTCTGGCGATTAATTGGTTTTCATTATCTCCTCAATGACTAAAATTACTAATAATCATAATATTATGATCAACCTTTCACAACATCATTAAGAGTGGATTGTAGTTAATTATCATTTGTGACTCCTGTTTACTTTCTTAATTATACTAATTAAGATTTAAAAACACAGAAAAATCCCACCCTGAATGTCACTAACCATTCAGGGTGGGATTTTATTTTCTTAAAATGGTGTCCGCTGAGGGGATCGAACCCTCAACCCACAGATTAAGAGTCTGTTGCTCTACCAGTTGCGCTAAGCGGACGCTAAGAACATATTTATCTTATAATATATTCTTAAAAAATATAAGGTGTTTTGGTTTGTTTTTTAAAATCAGGTTCGTTGATGGCGGAAGTAAATCTCTTTTAAGAAGTCAACTCCAAACATTAAAATTACCATCGCTCCAATAATCATCAAGTAGAACTCTCATCACGGCGTAACCATATCAAAGGCAGTTTGAATTTTAGGAATCACAGGAAGGGCCAAAAAGAAAGCTACTCCCGTAATTAAAGCAATTGTCAATGGTTTACTTGGTCGGCTTTGATAAAAGCGGGCATAGTTATCTCTAGCTACCAAGATAAAGGTAATATGAGAGAGACTATCACCAATAAAGATTGAAGTTTGAATTTGCTCTAACTGGTGGATTCAATCGCCTTGTTCTTGACGAATGTTAGTTAACAGGTGCGGGTTAAAAGCAAAGGTTAAAACTAAGGTCATTACAATGTTTAATCCAACTAAAATTATTGCATTTGAGAGGGCAAAAGGAATAATCGACTTTGTTTTTCACTGACTTGGTTTAATCAAATACTGGTCGTTAATTTTGTCATAAATAATTGTGTATTCAATCACATTATAGGCCATATTTTGAATCAATAATTCGATTGCTGAAATTGATTCATGATTAAAGAAAAGAATTCCAAACAACATTTTTAAAGTTAATGAAATCGTTCCAGTAACCTTTAACTTAATGTATTTAACTGTGTTCATCAACCCAATCCGTGACTCTTTAATAGAAGTAATTAACTGCATTAAATCCAAATGATTAATCACCAGAGTGGCACAATATTTACCAAAATCATCACTATTAGTTAAGGTAATCCCAATATCAGCTGTTAAAAGTTGGAAACTATCTTCACTATCAGCACCTAAAAAACCAATGGTGTTATTTAACTTTTTAAAGAGACGAATAATCCGAGTTTGGGCATTTAAATTCAAGTTAAAAAAGACATTTGCATTCCTAATTTTTTCAGTTAATTGTTTATCAGTGTAGTTAATAATTTCATTACCATCAACTGCTTTTTTAATTTTAAAATTAAGATCTCGCGCTAAAGCAATTACTTCTCCTAAACTCTTTTTTGAAAATAACAAAACGTTAATATCTTGGTGTTGAATTTCTTTAACAATCGAACTGCTGCCACTTTTAGTTGAACTCAACAAATCAATTCTTCCTAAGAAGATGTAGTCATCATAAAAAAACGTTCCAGTCGAATAATCTTTTGTTCCTTTTTCAAGATATTTATAATCAATTCCAATACTATAAAAAGCACCCTTACGGTTATCCTGATAAAGATGGTCAAGTTTTTGTTCACCAGTTAACTCTACTACTTGGTTATCTTTTTTTATTGCTAAGGTAGCAAGATTTAATGCTTTGTCGATTTTATCACGCTTAATGATCAATTCTTGTTGTTGCTCTTGGTCGTAAAAATGAAGATAAAAACTATTCTGGTTGGTAGTGCGATTAATAAAAACATAACGTTTCTTTAAAGTTTCCAAGCGATTTTGATACTTGGATGTTTTTAAAAGTAAGTTATTCAACTCTAAATTTGCAGAAGGTGAAACACTGATTGAAAGTAGCAAATAATCAAGAATAAGTTCGTTTTTATTGCCATCAATTCCGGTCATACTTTGAATATGGAAATCTTTATCCACAAAGATTTTGTCTACATCAATCGCTAAAACATCCATTGATCCGATATTTTGAACTGATGAAAGTTCTCGAATTTGAATTTTCTTCTTTGCCAAACGCGAACGAACCCGAGAAAAAGCAGCACTAAGCATCATTGGTAAACCATCAGGACTTAATGCAATTGCTACTGCCATCGCAAATAAAACAGCACTAATTCAAGTTTGACCATCACTAAAACCACTTCGTGATCCAGATAATAAAGCAACCATAATAAAAATTGTGGGAACAAAAATAATTAAAAGGTAGATTAAAATTCTGGTCACCCGTTTAACCTGATCGTCAAACGTACTTTTACTTTCTCGAGTCCGAATTTTTTCAACCTGTTCATTGTAAACGTTTTTATTAAGATCACTAAAACTTAATGCTCAACAAGTTCCGCTAGTGACTTTACTACCACGATAAATGATATCAGTTAAATTAAAAATGTTTGGTGAAAACGAGCTGTTAAAGTACTTCTTATTAACAGGAGTGGTTAAACCAGTTAATAATTCTTGACTAACATAAAAGTTATCTGCATAAACAATGCGAGCATCTACTGGAACAATGTCGCCTGGTTGAAGATAAAAGACATCACCTCGAAGAAGGTTAAGTGCATCAACATCAGTTAAATGACCCATTAAATCATGAGCCTGGAGAGGGTTAGCAAACGGATTAGTTGCTGGATTTAAAACAACGTTGCGTAAAACTTTGACCGTTTCAATGTGATGGTTATAAAAAGTTTGGTTTCCTTTTCAAATACCATAATTAGTATATTCAGTTACCACTACAGAAATTCCAACTGAAATAAAAACTAATAGCGCTCCAGCTAAGTAAGTATAAGCATCTTTAGCGCTTGGATTTAATCCATACATCACCAGATTATAAATAATAATCGCTACTAAAATTAAAGTAAAAACATCTTTAAAAGATTCCAAGAAGTACTTAAGCCAGGGAAAGTGTTCTTTTTTGGTTTGGTTTTTAACTTTTGAAGCTACATATTGTTCAGTTAAACCAAAGCTTGGTGCATCCAAAGAATCTAGGATTTGACCAATAGAACTATTAGCATACTTAATAATTTTTTTAGCCGAAGGTGTCTTGACCACTTGGTTTACTTCTGTTTTTGGCATCCTGAACCCCGATCTATGAATAAGTTTTGAAATCTATTATTCATTTTATTATATTAACTAATAATTAGATACTGCAATTTTTTCTTTTTTTAATTTCCAAATGAGAATGAAAACTCCTCTTATTTTAAAAGGGGAGTTTTCAGACTATTATTCGTTTCGTGTAATTGACTCTTCATCACTATAGTTTGGTTTTTGGACAAAGTCGTGCTCTTTTTGTTTTCACCACTTAAACCCATCATCTAAGCGAATTGCTCGACACGCAAAGTAGAGTTCTTCATCAAAATCAGGTTTTAAAGTGTTCCAGTGGTATTTATAACCAACCCGTCCATGTTTAGTTAATCATTGGTGACTCTTTTTCTCAGTAGCAAAGATCTTTGCTTCTTTGTCTCTGCCCAGGTTCTCCATTGCTTGAACGACAATTTTTCCACGAGGTGAACCCCAATTCATTTGTCGCATCAATAACCGACTACCAACACTCAAACCAAGGGTCATAAATAATACAAAGTAAATTAGAAGAATACCCAATTGTGTGAAAATGTAATTAGTTGTTAAAGCAGTTGTTCCTGATTCAGAAACTCCATAAACAATCGCTCCTAGTCCCTTTAAAACATAGGTGAAAGGAACAACATAACTAATGGCATGGAAGAAGGCAAACTGACTGAGAGCTGGAAAAGTTCCCCCTCCAGCTGCTAAAGAAAGGACTAAAACAATAACACAACAAAATCGTCCAACAGCCTCATCTTCAATTGTGAACCAGATGCCCTGAATAATGGTCATGAAAATTAAAACGCTAAACATTAACCACAACCAGATATAAACCATCGTGCTAATCCCAAGTTGGTGTCATCCTACTGCGTAGGTGACTCAAGTAACAAGCGTTCCTTGAACTAAGGCAATTGTAGCAAAGAGCATTCATTTTCCCACATATCAACTTGTAGCAGTTGCTTTTTTGGTTCTTTTAGCCCGATCAAAAATAAAACTTTGTAGTAATGAACCAACATATAGTCCAATTAAGAGGAAGAATTGCCCTAAACCAATTCCATATAGACCGTATTTGGAACCTTTAATCGTCATCGTAGTCAACTTTTGATTAGTCATTCCATAACTATTTTTAGCAAGTAGTTGTGCTAAAATTCTTGGCAGTAACTCGCTAATGTTAGTAGCTCCTAAAAGATAAGTAGAATTGTTTTTAATATTGATGTTTAAATTCGTAACAAACTGATCGTTGGTCATAATCGCCTTGGTAGTAAAGATTGGTGAAGAATTAAAATTATCATAATTAATATCAGTTCCTGTGATTTGCTTCCAAATTGTTGAAACAATCTTACTTAAATATTTGGTGCTAGCAAGACTTTTTTGACCAGTAGTAACTTGATAAGTTTCATAGTTAAGCGTAACAAAGGTTTGATCTACTGGAGCATTACCCAAAACTCCCTTAACTACAGCAATTAACTTGTTTAGTAAATCAATCACACTTTCTGCATCTCCACTAATGCCAAGCGCTTTAGCAATCGTGATTATTCTGGTTAATAAAGGCGAGTTACTTGCTGTATTTAACACAGTTTTTAACAAATTAATAAACTTACCACCAACTTCATCAGCAGTAGCATTTGGATCTATTTCTCCATTATTTAACCCAGCATCAATATTTCCAAAAACAGTGTAATCACGAATATTAGCATTAGTGGCAGTATTAACTGGTAATTTCGAAGCATCAGGCATGACATAAGTAGTAGCATCTTCTAAAGTTGTTTGCGTGGTTGAACCTTCAATACCTCATAAGACATCTTCACCATTACTTGAACCAATTAACTTCTTAATTGTGGCTCCCTTATAAGAAATGTTAGCCCCAGTATTACTAATTAGTGCGTTGTTTAATATTGTTGGAATCGCTTTGATAAAAACTCCACCAATAACGTTACTAATCGTGGTTAAATAATATCCAAAAATGAAATTTCGCTCAAAGGTAGTTCAAACATCAAGAGGTTTCATACTAGTAACCAATTGGGTCAAAAAGTCTCCATCAAGATCAGTAGTGGTTCCATCATCATTTTGAGTAGCATTACTTTTAGCAAGCATTGTTCCCATATAAGTTAAAAGTTTTTCAATAAAACCATCAGGAATCTTCATTTGAACATAGTACTTCGTTCCTTCTCACTGATGATCAATCTCTTTTTGATTATTTAAATAAGTAATATTAGTTAACTGATAAGTACTATTAATTTTGTTGGATTTAAAAGTGTGAGTTAAATCACTCTCATTAGCACCTGAGGGCTGAAGAACACTTTTAGCAATGGTTCAACCACTCATCACCTTTAAGTTAAAAGTAGGATTGGTTGAATCATAACTAAAACTAGCATTATCTCCATCAACATGAGTGGCTAAGGTAATTGTGGGTGCACTGGCTTGATTATTTAAGACATCCAAAATTGTTGCTTCAAGGTTGGCGATTTTTACGTTCGTATCAATTAAGCTATTAGGAATTAACCAAGCACCATTACTCGATTGGTGGATGCTTTTTGTTTCATCAGCACTATCATAACCCATTTGGCTATTGATGTCATTAACACCAACATCACTGATACTTTCTAAAGGACCAAAAAAGTAAGGATTAGTTGCACTGGTGGTCGTGGTTGGGTTTTCTTTAGTCGATTGAACCATGACTACAGCTTGATCTTGATCCATGATAACCATTGGTGCACGACCAATATTTTGAATCGGGTTTCAGAAAGCAACAATACAAATAACTCCATAAATAATTGGAATAATCGAAATTCCTGCAAACTTAATTAAACGTTTAGGACTACTTAACACTCGGTCTTCAAACTCTGTGGTATAAGTTTTTCAGACTAATCCAAACCAGGTACGAATCCTTTTTCCTAAAGCGGGCTTTTGTGAGAGATTGCGATCTTCCTTTTTTTTTCAAACTGACCCAAATCAAGCACCACTTTTTTGTCCTGAATTATTTTTTTTGGGTGAGTTTCCATCTTTGCTCATGATTTAGTTCCTTTCAAAATTTGGTAATTTAACTTAAAAAGATTGATTACTAAAAACTAGTGATTTAAAATTTGTGGTTTTCTGAGATTTTGGTTGAATAAAACCTTCAGCAATTATAAAAGATTTTATCTAACAAGCCTAAGAAAGTAAACGAAAAAAACTTCAATTGCTTTTTTATTTTTCTTCACTTAACGTTTTTTGGCGCCGTTGAATAAAGACTTCTTGTAGTTCACATTCAGCAATTTTAGTCTTTACTCCAACAAGTTGTACTTGTGCAGTTTCTTGTTCTAAACGGCGTGAATAAACCATCGTGTAAATTACTCAACCAAAAATTGGTAAGAACCATCATAATCACAATTTACCACGAATCCTTTTATAAACCGCTTTTTCTTGTTCTTGATAACTTTGTTTAGTTAGAGTGGTTGTAGTGATCAATTGTTCAAGTTCGCTTTCACTCATTTGACTAGGATCAATTAGATTATATTTACTTTGTTTTGTGCTCATAGCATTTCTCCTTCTTGAGGTTAGAAAAACCCTTTTATTTATTAACGATTAATTTATAATAACATTATTGTATAAAAAAAGGATTGGGTTCGTTTGCATTATCTAGGAATAATTCTCGCTAGTATTACCGCTTATTTAATTGGTTCAATTTCTTGATCAATTATTATTGTTCGGTGAAGACGAGGCATTGATGTTCGTTCAGTAGGATCGAAAAACGCGGGAGCTACTAACACTACAAGACTGCTAGGGAAAAAATGAGGTTTAATTACAGCCTTGTTAGATGGATTTAAAGTCGTTGTGGCAGCTCTAATTGCTGTTCTATTCTCTTTAATCCCCTCTTCTTTATTTAGTGAGACTAGTTATTTTATTCCTGCGGTTTTTGTTTTAATTGGTCATTGTTGACCAATATATTACAAATTCAAAGGAGGTAAGGCAGTCTCTTGCTTCTTGGGTTTGATCTTTATCTCTAATGTATGATACTTGTTTATCTTCTTAATTGTCTGATTTATTGCTGCTGGTTTTAGTAGAAAGGTCAGTGTTTCTTCAATTATTGGGGCAATAGTTGTTGGGTTAATTATTTGATTACCATGATTAAATGGTTTAAGTTCGTTTGCTTGAAGATGGAACTCGTATGATGTTTGGGTTCAAGAAGCTTGAAGCAGCGTATGATTAAGGTTTGCTTGGATGAATTATCTTCATATGCCAATCGCTGAACACGTTACTCATCTTAAAGGGTTTGCTAGTGGAATGTTAGAAATTCAAATTGTCAACTTAATCGGAGGAGTCATCTTATTGGTGCGTCATTGACCAAATTTCTCTAGAATTGCCAAACATGAAGAACCCCAAACTTTCCCGAAATTAACTGCTCAAGAAAAGGCTAAACTTCGTTATTTACACAATCAACCCCGAATTACTGCTGAAGAACGTAAGGAAATTCAACGGTTAGAAAAGATTGATAAGTTGTCGCAAAAAGCGTTGAAAATTCAAGAAAAAATCGATAAGTTAGATCAACAAAAACCCTCAAAGGATTAGAACCTTTGAGGGTTTTTGTTGATTATTTTGCCCGTTTAACAGCATTCATCGTTTTTTTAATGTCAGCTTCTGAGGGCTTTCGTCCCATACTTAAATACATTGCTCGAATTTGAGCTTCATTAATTGGGGGATTATTTTTCAATTGCTTGCGAACAACTGCTCGGGTAATAAAAAACCCAGCAATTCCTCCAACAACTAAAGAAACAAGAATCACTCCCACTAGTAGACCTGCTAATGCACCACCAGTCATAAGGTTCCTCCTTTTTATCTCATCGTTTATTTTACCAATTTTAAGATTTGATTACTAATTTTTTGACTATCAAAACCTACTTGACTAATAACTTCTTCACCTGGTCCTGAAGCACCAAAAGTATCAATTCCCAGATTTAAACCATTATCTCCAGTATATTTTGCCCATCCAAAAGTAGTTCCCATTTCTAAAGAAACTTTAAACGTATCTGGACGAATCACTGATTGACGATAAGCAAGGGGTTGTTGGTCAAACAACGAAGTAGAAACCATCGAAACAACGTTAGCTTCGATATGATGAGAGGCAAGAATTTTTGCCACATCAAGAGCTAAAGAAACCTCACTTCCACTAGCAATTAAACTAACTCGGGGTTGATCAACACTTTGAATCAAATATCCACCTCGAGCAACTTGTTCAATAACGTTTTGGTGATTCAATTGCACCAAATCTTGACGCGTAGCTACAATTACACTAGGAACTTTCTTTCCTTGTTTGATTGCTCAGTGATAAGCACCAACCACCTCTTGATAATCACAAGGACGAAATAAAACCACATTAGGAATTGAACGAATCATTGCTAATTGTTCAACAGGTTGATGAGTTGGTCCGTCTTCTCCAACTGCAACACTATCGTGAGTAAAGATATAAAGAACTTGTTGTTCCATCAATGCAGAAAGTCGTAGGGCTGGTTTTAAATAATCTGAAAACACAAAGAAAGTTGAAACAAAAGGTAAAATTCCTTCGTGCAAACTTAGGCCATTTGCAATGGCTGCCATTGCAAATTCACGGACACCAAACATAATGTTTCTTCCAATTAAATTTTGTTCAGAAAATTTTCCATCAGCACCAACCACTTTAGTTGAACCACCCAAATCAGCTGATCCACCCATCATGGTAGGAATTTTAGTAGTTAAATTATCTAAAACCAAACCAGAAGAAACTCTTGTTGCTTGAGGCTTAGTCGGAATTTGGTTTAACATAGCATCAAAATCAACCTGATAATTCTTCTTTAAAGCTTGATCTAATGTTTTTGCTAATTCAGGAAACTGGTGTTGATAATTTTTAAACAAATCACTTCACTGGTTATATGCTTGTTGACCGCTTTTTAAGGTGTGTTCTTGATAAAATTGATAGACCTCTTCAGGAACATTAAATTCTTCGTATTGATAATCCCAAGTCTCTTTAACATGGTTTAAATCGTTGCCTATCGGTGCTCCATGGACACTTGGTGTTCCTTGTTTTGTTGCGCCATGGCCAATGATTGTTTTAACTTCGATATAGGTTGGCTTATCACTTTTTTTAGCTTGTTGAATTGCCTGAGAAATTGCTTCTAAGTCTTCGCCATCCTCAACTCTAATACTATTTCAATTCTCTGCTTTAAAGCGTTCAATAAAGTTCTCTTCTTGACTAGAAGCGATAAAATCATCTAATTGCACATCATTAGAATCATGCAAAAGAATTAGTTTATTGAGTTTATTTTTTCCTGCAAATGAAATCGCTTCTTGAGCAACCCCTTCTTGCAAGTCACCATCCCCACAAAGCACATAAGTAAAATGATCAATAATTTCAAACTCGGGTTGGTTAAACTTTGCTGAAAGAAATTTTTCAGCAACCGCCATCCCCACTGCAATTCCAATTCCTTGTCCTAAAGGTCCAGTGGTTGCTTCTACACCACTAATACCTAGTTCGGGATGTCCAGGAGTTTTACTTCCAGTTTGACGAAAATTCTTTAAATCATCAATTGATATATCAAAACCAGCAAGATGAAGAGTCGCGTACAACAAAGCACTTCCGTGTCCTGCACTCAAAACAAAACGGTCACGATTAAACCATTGAGGGTGAGTGGGGTCTACTTTTAAATTTTCAGCATACAACGAATACATCATTGGTGCAGCACCCAAAGCAATTCCTGGATGACCCGAATTCGCCTTATTAATCATTTCTACTGCCAAAATTCGTAGAGCATTAAGATTGTTATTACCTTTATTATTAAACATTTTATTATTACCCCTTTAATTCTTTTTGATTATACCCTCCCAAAACAGACAAATCTCTCCCAGAAAGAAAAGAAAACAAGAAAGTTTAATCCTTCTTGTTTTCATCCTTTTTTTCTTGAGAACTAACATCTCGTCCTGGTGAATCTACCACTTTAATCGTTCTTAACTGACTTCGTAATCCTTCTTTAAAATTTTTAATGAAACGTTCACGAAGTAACTCACGATAAGCAGCTTCTTCAATAGTTAGCGTGCGAATTTTACTTAATTTAGTTAAACGGTTAATCTCTTGCACTAAGCTCTCTTCGTCTAATTGCTCGATTGATAAAAATTCGTTCTTAGACATTAAATTGTCCATTCTCAATCATTAATTGCATAATAAGCAGCACCAACAATTCCCGCATCGTTTCCTAACTCAGCAACTGAAATCACTACATCTTTTTTATACATGTCAACAATGATATTATCCAATCCTTCTCAAACAATATCAACTAGGTCTTGACCCATTTTTGAGCCTCCACCCCCTAAAACAACTGCTTTTGTATCTAAAGCATAAATCATTAAAGACATATGGGTTAACAAAGGTTTATAAATTTCTAATAACAATTCTTTTAACTGAGGATCTTTGGTTTTCTTATAAACTGTAGCAATATCTTTCATTTCCAAACGCTCGATGTTAACACCGTTTACTTCAAGAAGTTTTTTTACTGGATGTTCAGGGTTTTGATCAAAGATTTTTTTCATCGCTCTTGCCACTCCGACTGCTGAAGTGGTTGGTTCTAAACATTCTTTGATTCCACAATTACATGAAAAAACTTCTTGCATGTGACCACCATGACCAAACTCACCAGCAAAACCGTGTTCACCAGTGACCAACTTACCATCCAGGACAATCGCGCCACCAACTCCAGTACCAAGAATATAAAAAATCTCAGAATTATACTTAGAAGCAGCACCAGTTCAAAATTCACCAAGTGCTGCGGCATTAGCATCATTTAAAACATAAACTGGTTTGCTAATAAACAACTTTTCTAGTTCTGCTTTTAAATTAAAGTCAAACCAATTTAAGTTTCCTGCAATCTTAATAATTCCGTTTTTATGATCAATAAAACCTGGTGAATCAAACCCAATCCGTTCGATATCAGTTTTATAGTCATAACCCCATTCTTTTAAACTTGCCATAACTTGATTAACCAAATTAGGAAGTAAGTTCTTCATGTCGTTTTTGACTTCACCTTTTTGTTCAATTTCACCATATTGATTAATAACACCAAACTTTGCAGATGTTCCCCCCAAATCAATACCTAGTACTTTTTTCATACTTAACCTCATTTCATGACATTCTTATTATAATGATTAAAACACTGTTTTACTTGAAAATAAACAGCTTTTCTTTTAAATCAGTGCCTTTCTTGTCTCGACTAATAAATTAGAATTTTTTGCAGGAACAAAATACCAAACCTCATCCTTAGGGTGAAGTAAAAAACTAACTCAACCCAATTCTTGAACAAAAACATCAATTTTTTGATACCAAAGTTTCTCATTCAGAACAACCTGTTTTTGTTGATAACTTTCTTGACACAACAACCCAGGATGTAGAGTAGTGAAATTTTTGTTTAAATAACTTTCAAAATTGGCAGGTTTGGTACGGTGAAGATTAACCATCGGGTTTTGATAAAAATGAATATCTCGAGGTGAACTTAATTTTAAAGTTAAAGCAAATAAATTACCATAAACAAAAGTTTGGGGCTGATCGATTTGAAAGGTTACTTGCTTTAGTTCTTTTTTAAAGTAAAGGTATTTTAACTCTGATGGAGCAATCAAGGAAGTAAAGGAATTCTTTTCAATAATCCCTGGTGTATCAACCAAGGTGATGTTGTTATACTCTAGTCTGATTAAATCAATAGTAGTGTTTAAAAAAGGTGATTCAACAATGCTTGGAGTTTGATCCAAAGCAGTGATTAAACTGTTTAAAATTGAGGATTTTCCCACGTTAGTTCGACCAATAAAGTAGTTATTTTTGAACTTTTTCACAGCTTTTAATAGTTCGTCAATTCCTTGTTTATTAACTTTAGAGAAGAAAATAATTTTCACACCCGCTAAACCAGTGGCAGCAAATAAGGATTCTAAGTAAGTTGCAATCTTCTTTAATTTTACTGCTTTTGGCAATAAATCAACTTTATTGATAACAATTGTGCTCGTGCTTGGATTTAAACTTTTTTCTAAATTAGGAATTCGACTAGCATTCAAATTAAAAATATCTAACAAATAAAAAAAATGATCATCCTCATCTTGTTTGTGAATTAAATCAACTACTTGTTGCTCAAACTTCACTCCATCAATAGAGGTATCAATCACCACTAAATCGTTATAGTTTTTAATCCGAAAGCATCGATAGCAATAGTCTCCTTCAATTTTGGGAGTATAACCTCAATTTTGGGGATCAATAATTTGTAATTCTCGTCCACAACCCTTACATTTTTTCATCACTAACCACCTTGCTATTTTTATTAACTCCATAAACATAAATAAAATTAATCAAATACAGTAACTTTAAAACATCATTTTGGCAATGACGGCGAACTTCTCTAATTTTTTCATTATAACTATTGAATTGTTCTACATCAGCGAATTTGGGAATTGTATAAAACTCCAAAGCGCTAATACACAGTTGGTAAATATTAGTTTTTTCAGCTAAAAAATTACCTTGATAATAACTATCAAAATAATCAAAAAATTTAGCTAAGCCGGGAAGTTGAACTGTTTTTTCACCCATTTTACCTGGTTTCAAGTTTTTTTGGTTGTAGAATTCAATACCAGTTTGATTAAAATTGGTAAAACTAAACCCGTTTTCTAAGGTTTTATAAATATCAAAAGTATTAATTTCAATTTTTTGAGTAGCTTTTGAACGAAAGAAAAGTTCAGTAGTTTTATTGTTTAAAAGCGTGGGATGTTGGTTAATTCAACGTTCTAAAATTCTAACATCATTGCTTTGTCCAGCAAAAACTAAAGTTTTAATCTCTTTAGTTAAGCAAGTATTCACAAAAGAGGTCAACATTTTATCCATCGTCTTTTTAAAGTTAAAGTGCTTTTGTTCATACCTACGTCGCACATAAAGAGTAGAAATCGCCTTTTTATTCTTTCTTTGTAATAAATCCATATAACTTTGAGCAAAAGAAAAAGACAAAGTGTAAATCAGCGAAGGTTCTGCTTCATTATAAAGCTGGGTATCAAAATTACCCTTATCGTGAGAACGGTTAAAAAATTCTGTATCCATAACTACAACTGGAAACTTAATTATTTTTAATAAATGTTCTTTTACCAACTTTTGATCCACATAAAACTTTTGGTACTTGTTCAATTTATAGTGATCGCCCTCTTGTTTAAAATCGGTCTTCTTCATCATAACCTCAATTCTATTTAGTTGATTGCGAACCCAAATTAGATATAATATAAATTATATAAGAAAGTTAGGTTAGTTTTTACATGAAAATTTTTAAAAATTCAATTGACCAATCAACAGTAAATTGAACCCAAGAAACAGTCAAACGTTTGGTAAAACAGATTCAAAGTGACTTTAGTAAGTTAGATGACGATTCTGAATTACCCGCACAATTGCCAAACATTATCATCGATAAACAAGAGTTGACTAACGAACTGAACAAAATCACCCGTGAAGCATCTTATTTAAAAAGTTTTTCTGATGCAGTTGGTTTTATCAACAGTCAAAAAATTAACATTACTGATAAAGATGGACAAATTTCTTTAGTTGACTTGCAAAACTTGGTTCAGTTTAATCCCACTACTGGAATTGCTCCCCCAATGGCAAAACTAATGATTAAAATTCAATTTGGTCGCACTTTTAATCAAGCGAGCAAAGTCTTAGATTTTATTCGTGATTTGCAAAATAAGATTGGCAAAGAAGAATTGGTGAAAGAAATTGATGCTGTTGATGTTGAATACCTTTTAAACAAAGGAATCAAAGAAATCGGCGTTGACATCGAAAATTATATCGAAAGAAATAAAAATAATAAGAACAAAGATATCAGTAAGGATATTAGTGAAGAAGTAGCGGTGATTAATTCTCCAACGGTTACTTGAGCTGAAAAGACTCAAGCTAAAGACGTTATTGTCATGTTTGCTGATAGAAGTTATCAAAGTTATGTTAATAATAATTTGTCAATTGATACTTTGCTAAATGTTGAAACTAAACAAAAAGAATGGAAAGAGTTTATTGCCATTTCTGCTTTAATCAATCAACTAACCTTAAAGATTGATTTTGGTGATTGTCTATTAAAACAAATCCAAATTGATGCTAAAGTTGAGTAACTACTCAACTTTTTTTATGAATGCTTCACCCTTAGCTGTAATCATTCGTCCTTTATTAGTTCTAATTACATATCCTTCACCAATTAAATAGGGTTCGATCATTGATTTAATTATCTTTCAAGGAATGTTTAAACGTTGCATAATATTTTCTAATCCCAATGGTGAAGATGAGGTCAACACTTGGAGATATTTCAAATCATCACTAGTTAATCCTTGCTCATAAAGTCCCATTTGGTGCAAAATTTGCTTAAGATTTTCTTGATTGTTAAGATTTTTGATTTTTCCTGTTAAATAAAAATCATTAATTCTTTTTGTTAAATTAAGGGCAATTCGTGGAGTTTTACGAGCATAACCTCCTAAATAAGTCGCCATCATTAAATTTAAAGGTAAATTAATCGTTTGTGCATAACCAGCAATTATAGTGCCAATTTCTTCACAACCATAATCATCCAGGCACAAATAAATAGGAAACCGATTAAGAAAAGGAGAAGCGAGTTGATCTAATTCTGTTGTTGCAGTAATTAGGGTAAAGGGTGGTAAAGTAATTTGAATATTTTTAGAATTGTATTCTTGACCAATAATTAAACTAATTTTGCCTTCATCAATCACTGGATAAAGAATTTCACTAACCTGGGTACTAATTGCATGAACTTCATCAATAAAAATAATCTCATTTGGTTTCAGAGTTGTCAAAACTGAAATAATATCACTTGGTTTTTGCAAACTTGTTCCGTTAAGTATATGAATCTTTACTTTCATAACTTTGGCAATTAATTTTGCTAAAGTAGTTTTTCCCATTCCACTTTGTCCATAAATCAACGTGTGATCAAGGGGTTTTTCTAAAATCATTGCTGATTGAACATACATTTTTAAATTGGTAATAATTCTATTCTGTCCTTGATACTCAGCTCAAACATCACTATCTTGATTCATTAACTTCTCCTCCTAACCACGTTAATAAAAACTGCAAACATTCTTCATCATTTCTGGTTAAATCTAAATTTTTAATGACATTTAACACTTTAATTCGAGAATAACCAAGACGGGTTAAACAACTAATCAATTCCTCTTCACGCGAAGAATAAGTCACGTTAAAAAGCGTTTTTTGGAGTTTTGTAATGACATTTTTAGCCATTTTAGTGCCAATTCCTTTTAATTCAAGTAATTTAGCTTCATTATTAGTTTTAACAATCATCAAAATTTCTTGGTAAGTGTAACTTTTCACCAGCAATTGAGCGTTTTTCAAACCAATTCCAGGAATTTTTAATAATTCTCGAAATAAAGTTCGTTCGTGTTGGTTATAAAAAGCTAACCAAATAGTATTAAATTCATTGTGATAAACTAATAAATAAACCTTTTTGGTAGAAACTTGTGCTTTATAAATGATTAACTGATAAATAAAGGTTTGATCTTGAACCAGAAAATAAAGTTGATCTTCTTCTAAATAATGATTTGATGGCTTTAATAAGAGACTGTCAAGCATTTTTACCCCATTAAAGAATACGGAGAAAAACAAAAAAAGTACCAAATATGCCTTGGTACTTTTAAAATTATGCAATGAACATTACTTGTATCGACGATTCTGCTTTTGCTTGTAGATACGTTTTTCTTTTTTGCTTAAGTAGTATTCCCTTTTTCTTGCCTCAGCTTTATTTACTGAAGCTACTTTTTGGAAACGCTTTAAAGCCTTATCAATTGGTTCACCTTCGTGCACAATTACGCTTGCCATGATCTATTTCACCACCAATTCATTTCCCTTATATTATACCTGAAAATTGGTTAAAACTAAACAAATTAAGTGGTTAAAAATCATTAGAAAGGCTTATTTTTTCTTAGTTTTTGAAGTTTTAATCTTCTTTGTTTTTGCAGCTTCTTGTTTTGCTAAAGCACGTTGTTTTTTATATTCTGTCTTTTTTTCTTTTTGCAAAGCTTTAAGTTTAGTTTTGAACGCTGCTTTTTCTTTTTTCATCAATTCTTTTTGTGGTTTTAAACCATCAAGTTGTTTTTGATAATCAATCTTTAAAGTTGCTTTTTCATCCTTGTCACTAGCTAATTTTAAAGCCATTTGGTAATCAGCTTTTGCTATTTGACGTTCTTGTTGATGGCTTAAGGCTCACATCTTCACTGTATGTTTATATTTCAGTTTATCAATTTCACTTGTATTTAGTAATTGATCTTCTTTAAATTCTCAGTGAGCGTTAATCTTGTTAATTTTTTCAGCGTGAACTAATTTTGCTTTAAAGACTTTGATATTTTCATTAATCTTTGTTCTTAAAGTTTGCGCTGCTGCTTGATCTTTTTTATCACGGGTAGTTTTAATAAGTTCTTTGAAACTCTTTTTCAAGTTTTTTAGATAAACCTGACGTTCAAGATCGTCATTACGCATTTTAACAATACCTTCAATCATTTCTAAATATTCAATTCCTTGATTAGAAGCAACATCAATTGTATACTTGTGATCTTTTTGTAAGGTTTGATTCAATTTATCTTGGGTAAAGGCGTTATTAACCACTAATTCTGGTGATTTAACTGTGACAATCACTTGACCTTTATCTTTTGGCTCTACATCAGAAATGTTTTCTAAACCTCCAAAGTAAAGTACTAATCCATCATAATCTTCTTTAATACGTTGGTATTTTGAAGTAGAAACTCCAATACCTTGTTCTGCTGCTTTTGATCCTGGAGCAGCAAATTCAAACTTAATAAAGATTCATCTAAATAATGGGAACGCAACTGCTGCTCCAATTAAACCAAGAATAAATGGAATATAGATGTTAGTTTGTGCTACTGCTTCATGTTTTCTAGTTGCAGTTGGAATAATTCCGTTAACCACAAAGTCTAACAATCCTTGAGAGAAGGTTGAACCCAATCTCACTTGGAACAAGTTAGCTGCACCAAAGAAAAGTCCGAAGAATGGAGCATAGAATCCAAAGAAAATTAATGGAGCTGAGAAGGCAAATAAGAATTCGATTGGTTCAGTAATTCCTAAACCAACACAAGTTACAACTGCCCCCATGTAGTATCCAAATTTCTTTTTACGAGCTTCTTTATCTAAAGTTGATCACATAGCCATTCCAACAGTTGGAATGATTAATAAATCATTGGCATATCCTCCAGAAATAAAGCGAGTAACTTTTAAGTTAACTGCTCAAGCATCACGAAGGTCGAAGTAAGGGTTATTATTTACCAATTCCATGGTCATAAATTGATCCCCGACAATCGTTCAGTTAATACTACTATATGCTTGGGTAAACAAATCGTTTAACTGCGCATTTTGAGCATCAGTAATAGTTTTATTTGAATCTCTAAATGCTTGAATAATACCATCATACAATTGTTGACGAATAGCTTCAAAGCCATTAGATCCAGTTCCGTTTACTCCGATTGTATTTTTAATAAAGTCATACAAAGTTGTTCCATCACTTAACTTAATACCATTTAAGTAATTTGTGACATCATGAGCATAGAAGTTTAACTCTTGGCCAACACCAGGAGCTAATCCTCCATAAATTCTAGCCACAGCTGCACCAACGATTTTATATTCGTTAGCTCCTAATTGACCTCCAGCTGAAGTTCATCATAACGGTCCGTAGAACGCTGGATGGGCTTCAAATGGAAGTAATAATCTAGTTACAAATCCATATAATAGGGAATCTAATCCAAAGGGTAAGTAGCTTAACCCAATTCCGATATATCCCAATCCGTAGTTAACTGCTGGTCAAACAATAATAAACGTACTTGCAACAATTGGAGCAAGGACAATATTTAGTAAAGCGACAAACTTTTCTCCTTCAAAGAAAGCAAAAGCAGTTGGTAATTTTAGGTCTTTGAAACGGTTATAAGTTCAAACATAAATGAACCCTAAACAAATTCCTCCTAAAACTCCAGTGTTTAAACTTTCTAATCCTTGTCATGAGTTGTGAACTAAGTATTCTTTACCACCAAGTTCACTAACAGCTCCTGTTCCCAATCCCAAGACGCTGGTTAATTGAGTACTCTTTTCTAAATCATGTCAGAACCAAATTGAAAACTTAGTTCCGTTAATGTCCCCACCATTTCAACGAATGAAGGGAATCGAAAAGGCGACAAAGGCTATGTAGGCGAGTAACCCTGCATAAACTGCCATTCCTTTATTGCCAGTAAATCCGATAATAATTGCAAGCATGAAGAGTAATCCCATGTTAGAAAGAACAGTTTGACCCATTCCCTTTAAAACTAACCCCAGAGTAGCCACTCCTTCATTACCAGCATATGTTAAGACAACCCCACCAATAGCAGCCAGTAAACCAGCTAAAGGCAAGGTGACAACAACTAATCCTAATGAATTACCAAGTTTATGGAAAAAAGTTTTCGCTTTAGTTTTGTTATAACTCTTGACTAAAAATTCTTCTTGACTGCGAGCTAATTCATCAACATTTTGGTCCTTAATAAAATCATTTACAGTTTTATTTGTAGCACCAATAATTTGCTGTTTAGGCATCTTTTATTTTCCTTTCTCTTTTTTTATAGTTAAACCAAACATCAAAAAAGGCAGCAGCCTTTTTTCAACATTTAGCAACACTACATAATTTATAAAATTTTTCCAGACAATACAAGATGAAACAGAGAATTCTCTGGTTTTATTTTCCAGTTTTATTTCCAAAAACTACTTATCAATTTCTTCAAACCCAACTCATAACTCTTCTTGAGTTAAATTGTTTTTAATTTTGATCCGAATTTCCTCTTCGTCAGTAACACTATTCTTGATTTGGCTAGCTTGAATGATTGTTCAAATCTCTTCTTGATAAAAAACTTCCTCACCAATTGTAAAAATTTCTTCAATCATCGTCAATTCTTCATTAACTTCTGCTTGAGATACTCCCTCTTCATTACTTGAAGGTTGCTTTTGGATAAAAGCAACTAGTTCTTGGTTATTATCAATTTCCAAATTATTAGAAATTGTTGTTGGTGAATGGTCACTTTTTGCCTTGTTTAGCATTTTTGCAACACTATTTAAAGTCTTAATTTCCAAATCAGTTAATTGACCACTTAGTTCATCAACTTGTTGTGCTAAAGTGGTGTACTTTTCACTCAATTCGTTAACTGAAGTAAGAATCGTTTTTAACAAACCACTGAAAGTTTCTTCCATATTGTCGTTATACAAGTTACGAATATGAATTGAATCTGATAAGTCAGTCAATGCTTGAACAATCTTTTGTTCCTTATCTAGCAAATCAGCAACTGTTACTCCTGTTTTTTCAACTTCATCAGCCTGACTAACTCGCTTAACCTCTTCACCAACCACTCTAACTTGAGTATGTTGTAGTTTACTCATCATTTCATCATACTTTTGACGATCACTTTCACGAGTGTTTAAATCACCTGCTAAAAAAGTAGTCGTATCATCAAGCAGGGTGGCATCAGTTTTGGTTTCAGTATCACCAATCACAGGATGATCATACCGGTAATCCATTTTATTTAAAAACTGCTCAAATGCAGCGCTAGTATCCTTACCATTCTGACAAACTGACTCTAAAAACTTCACGTAGTTGTAAGTGATTTTCATCATCTCTTTATCAAAATCTTGTAAAAAGAAGCTTAAATCGCGCATGACCTGGCGTGCTTCTTTACCTTCCTTAACTTCAGTCAAAATTTTTTCTTGAAGTACTGGAGTTAAACTAGCAATAATCTTTTTCCGAACTGGTGTCATTAAATTCTCCCTTATCGTTTATGTTCTAATGATTAATATTCTTAATTATAACGTTTTGCCTGTAAGAAAACCTCAGCAGTTGAAAAATTGATGTCAAAAAAACTTCCCTAAGGGAAGTTTTGCACCAATATTTACTTAATTGCTTCGCGAGCTTTTTGAATTGATTGGTTTAAAGTTGCACAAGATTGGTTAAATTGTGTTTGTTCTTCTTTGGTTAAATCCCATTCAATAATACTTTCTCACCCTTGAGCAGAAATAATTGCTGGTACTCCTGTATACAAATCACTATTTTCATACTCACCACTCAGTTTCGCACCAACCATTAAAGTTGAACGTTCATCATTGAGAATAGCTTTAACAATTCTGGTTAAACAAGCACCAATTCCATAAAAAGTAGCTCGTTTTAATTCAATAATTCGATAAGCCATGTTAATTGCTTGAGTTCGAGTTTCATCTAATTGTTGTTGAGTAATTTGATTACTTTCAATGTATTTACTTAAAGGTTGACCCATAATTGTCGCATGTGATCAAACAGCTACTGATGAATCACCGTGTTCTCCCATTAAAAAGGTTTCGACATTAGTTGGAGAAACTGCTAATTTTTCTCCAACTAATCTTCTTAAACGAGCTGAGTCTAAAGTAGTTCCACTCCCAATAACCTTGTGAGGGTCAAAACCAGCTACTTCTTGATACACTAAGGTTAAAACATCAACTGGGTTAGAGGCAATCACAGTAATCCCACTAAAACCAGAAGCTTTTACTTCCAAAGCAATTGACTTCATAATTTGGGCGTTACCAGCAACCATATCTAAACGGGTTTCTCCTGGTTTTTGAGGACGACCAGCAGTAATTACCAGAACATCAGCATCCTGACAATCCTGATAACTTCCTGCCTTAATGCGAGCAAAGGGGGTCGGAAGGACAGCAGCAGTATCAGCTAAATCTAATGCATTTCCTTCTGCAGCGTCTGGAAAAGCATCAATCAGCACATAATCAGCAGCAATTCCTTGGTTAATTGCAGAATATAAGAAGGAAGTTCCAACTGCACCAGCTCCAATCAAGACAACTTTGTTTGCGGTGTTTTTCATTCTTTTTATCTCCTATCATCAATTTGTTTTCCTTACGAAAAACCACTCTATTTTGATTATATAACGATAAGCAACAATTAGCAGGGGGTTTTCTAAAGTTTCTCCACCCTCAGTTTTATTCAAGCTTAGTTGATAAAAAAGTGCTAATTTTTAGATTCAACTAGTTGAGAAATTGGTGAATGAAGATGATCTTAACCAATTTTAACCCATCTAAAAAAGGGCAGAATTAAAAATTTATTAATCAAGAGCATTGTTACATGTGCAAGTAAAACCCCAATGCCAGTTCAAAACATACTAAATCCTAAGTCACTTCACCAGTGACTTAAAGAAACTGCTAAAGAAAAAAACATATCTAGATAAAAGATTAAACCAATCACAAACCCAATCCGACGAATGATAACTACTTGTTTATCGTGGTCATCTTTAAAAAGATAAACTGTCAAACAAATCCCAAAAGTTGCTACCATATGACCACTAGGAAAGGCACCTTCATCAGGAATTGCTGCTGCTAACAAGTTATTATCTCCGTTTCAATTCCCTTGTCCGGTTGGTTTGTACCAAGGATAGGTTTGGTTTGAATCAAAGTAGTTTCAACCCCTACGAGGATTGTTAAAGAGATCACGAGGACTATTTTCAGGAAAATTGAAGTAATAATGGTTATTAATTGCAATCTGGTTGGCAGGATGATTTTGATTTCAATCATCAACTCAAGTCTGCACCAGTTGTTGTTGATTTTCAACATACTGATAATACCGTTCACCAAACAAGGCTTTTAATTGTTCAGCAGTGTAAGGATCAGGGTTAAAACCTGCGTTACGATGCCAAGTAGTTGGACTTTGATTCAAGTAATGAGCAAAACGTTCTGGAGCTTGACTTTGCATTTTGACAAATAAATCACCAAAGCGAATGTTATATAAATACGGGCGACCAAAACCAGTTTTTAGAATTAAAACCGGGATATAAATAAAACCAATACTTAGTAGTGCCACACAAGCACGCTTTCAATACTGCTGAACTAAAAAGTCGTGACGACGAGCTAATTTTTGGTGCACATACCAAGTAGCAGTTCACAAATAAACTAACTGAATTGTTAGTGAAATGACAAATCCAGGGATTAGATAGCTTCACCCAGTTTCAAACCAGTACCAATATCCCTGACCAAACCCTTGATCACCAAAAAAGAAGGTAACAGAGCGAAGGGTAACTCCAGCAGTTCACCCTCCAGACATGAACAAATAAATTCAAACAGAAGTTGTGTGATAATGGGCAAACCATCCGTGAGGACGAGCTTTTTTCATCGCTAAAAGAAAGGATTCAATAACAATATATCCCATTGGAAAAATAAAAGTAATTACTCCTTCAAAGCCATCTAATACCCGAAACATAGTTCAAAACCGGATAAACTTGTACTTCATTCCATGATCCAGGACTTCAGAAAACTTTAAATCCACAGAATAATTACTAGCAACAATTCAACTAATCAAGCCAAAAATACAAAAGATAGCAAGCACACCAAAAGCAAGGAGATTTTCTCAACTATAAGGGTTTTTAATTTTTCTTAACATTTTAAATAAATGCCTTTCTTCGATTAAAACTAAAAAATGACAAGAAAAGAGCAGTTTGTTGTTTTCTTGTCAAATCTATAACTATTTTTTTCTTGATAAGTTAACTCCAATTTGATCCACATTACGTTTTGAGAGTTTTTTCGCATCAAGCGAATTATTTTTGGTGAGGTTGGTTTCAATTCTTTACTCATTTAAAGAACGGATTCACCAAAACTTTTGTTCCCAACATTGTTACTCCATAAGCTGTTATTAAGGCTGGTCCTAACCAAAACATCGTAAAACCAAGATCACTTCATCAATGGCTTAACGAAATTGCCAAAGAAAAGAACATATCCAAACAGAAAATTAATCCTGCAACAAACCCAATCCGACGACCAATTACAACACTTTTTTGACGATCACCTTTAAAGATATAAACTGTCATACAAATTCCAAAAGCGGCTGCCATATGGCCACTAGGAAAAGCTGATTGGTGAGGAATCGCTTCTTTTAACAGGTTGTTATCGCCTCCTCACTTTCCTCACCCGGTTGGTTTATATCAAGGATAAGTTTGGTTTGAATCAAAATAGTTTCAATCTTCCCTAGAACGAGGAATATTAAAGAGATCACGAGAACTATTTCCAGGAAAATTGAAATAGTATTTATTAACTAAAGTAATCGGATTCTCAGGATTTTCGGTATTTCAGTTTTGGATTCATTCTTGAATATAAGCCTTACGGTTTTGCACGTATTCAAAATAACGCTCTCCAAACAAATTTTTTAAATCAGAATCAGAATAGGCATCAGGATTAAAACCATAGTCTCATCCACCAACCCCCCCCTGGTTAAGATAGAAGGCAAATCGTTGGGGAAAATCAGTTTCCATCCGAGTCAGTAAGTCTGCAAACTTAATGTTATACAAGTATTCCCTACGGAGACCAGATTTAAAGACAGCAATTGGGATATAAATAAAACCAATAGTTAGTAGTGCCACACAAGCACGTTTTCAATATTGATTGGTTAAAAAATCGTGACGACGAGCTAATTTTCAGTGCACATACCAAGTAGCAGTTCACAAATAAACTAACTGAATTGTTAGTGAAACAACAAATCCAGGGATTAGATAACTTCACCCAGTTTGAAACCAGTACCAGTATCCCCGACCAAACCCTTGGTTACTAAAGAAAAAATAAACTGACTCTAAGGTAATTCCTGCACTTCATAAAGCGGCCATCAATAAGTATACTCAAGTAAAAGAAGCATGATGGTGAGCAAACCATCCGTGAGGACGAGCTTTTTTCATCGCTAAAAGAAAGGATTCTGCAATCACAAACACCATTGGGAGAATGAAAGTAACTACTCCCTCATATCCATCTAATACCCGAAACATAGTTCAAAACCGGATAAACTTGTACTTCATTCCATGATCCAAGGCTTCAGAAAACTTTAAATCCAAAGAATAATTACTAGCAACAATTCAACTAATCAAGCCAAAAATACAAAAAATCCCTACTACTGCAATTGCAATAATATTTTCTCAATAATAGGGCTGGGTTTTGTTTTTAGTCATTCTTATAATCAAAACTTTCTATTTAAAATTAAAAACTAAGAGAAATTTTACCACGAAAACCAGAAATTTCCGCTTTGTTTTTTGAGAATATTTTAAAATGAAACTTATTTTTCATTCTCCTCTAATGACTGTTCACTTAAAGCATTTTGAATTTCTGCTTTTAAATCTTCACTAACAACAGGAGTAACTTCGATTTCACTCAACAGTGATTTTCCTTCGTTAGTTCGTTTAATTCCTTGTTCAGAATAAGCAGCTTGTTCACTTCGATCTTGCTTAGCAATTGCTTCTAAACGCTTGTTTTCTTCTTGGTAAAGATAAATTTGTTCATTAACTCGACTCATCAATTCAAGCATCGAAGCAGCAATTAAACACAAGACCTCGATTAGATAAAACGGAGCAAAAACAATCATGATGGTTTTTGCAGGAGTTAGAGTTAAGGTAAAAATCAAAGTGATTAAAGCAAAAAAAGCACCACTAAGATAAACTCCGATACTCGAATAAAACAACTTTAAATCTTTAGCAGTATGAACGTAGGGAGTTTTTTTCTTCAAGTTCTGACGAATTAATAAATAAATCCCAACCAAAAACACACCAAGAAGGGTCAAGGTTAAACTTACCCCTTGTAAAGCAGCTTGATTATGATGAAAGATGTTTTTTCAAGCTTGTAAAAACCCCAACAACGGACCAGTAAATAAAAACACCGACCCAATCGTAGAAATATACTTAGCTAAATTATAAGTCTTTGTGTTCACTTTGATAAACCACCTTTCCCTTAATAATCGTTTGTTCAACGACTAAATCATTTGATAAAACAACAAGATCAGCATCCATTCCTGGTGCAATCATCCCAGTATGATCAATGATATTTAGTTGTTTAGCAATATTAGTTGCACTCATATGCGCTAGTTCAACCATCGGAATCTGACATAATTGTGCATAAGTACGCACGTTATGATCAAAACCAGCCGGAGAAGCCGCCAGGGTATCAGTACCTTTTAAAACCACTCTTAAACCTTTTTTTGTCACTGGTAAATCGCCTAAAAGATAATCACCATCCTTCATTCCCTTAGCAATCATTCCATCAGTCACAATCACGATCCCCTTAGATCCTTTAGTTTTATAAATCATTTCCAAAACTAAAGGATCTAAGTGAATTCCATCAGAAATTACTTCACATAAAATGTCATCGCAATCCATTGCAGCAACTACTAGTCCAGGATGGTGGTGATCAACACCACTCATTTGGTTAAACAAATGAGTAACATGACGGACCCCTAACAAGTATTCTTGTTCAAGAAATTGCTTAGCTCCGATGTTACAATGTCCAGCACTTGGTAAAATCTTGTTTTGGATTAATCACTTCGTGTAACTACCATCCTGTTCTTCAGGAGCATAGGTGACAATTTTTAGGTTTTCATGGGTTAACTGATTTCATTGTTGGGTTAACTTAATGTCAGGTTTTTTTAGCAATGTAGCATCATGAGCTCCCTTTTTGCTAGGAGCAATAAAAGGACCCTCCAGATGCGCTCCTAAACAAGTAGCTTGTTCTCCGTGATTGAATTCAAGCATAAACTTTCCAAATTCAGCATAATACTGGTTATTTTTTTCAACCGTATTGGTAACTGAAGTTAAACAAAAACTAGTAACTCCTTCTTGGGGAGTTTTTTTCGCATATTCAACATAATCTTCAATTCGACCACTTTCAAAAGTAATTCCATACCCACCATGGACATGACAATCAATAAAACCTGGCATGATTCAAGACCAATTGAGATCAACTCCAAGTTGATCAGTTTCTCCTGGACAAATTTTAACAATCTTATCATCTAAAATTTCCATTCATCCCTTGATAACTTGGTCAACTAAAACAATTTGAGCATTTTTAATAATCATGATTATTCTCCTTACTTGCAAGTAATTGCTCTTTTATTTTACTGGTTAAAGTCGTGCTTCGCACAATATTTCTTTTATTAATTCCTTGGTAGAAAGTATCAAAATCACCAAGGATAGTCAAACTTTTCTTTGCCCGAGTGATTGCAGTATAAATCAATTGATTAGTCAAAAACATTTGGTTCATTCCTTTTTCTAAAACTAAAATCACGTTCTGATATTCACTCCCTTGGGTTTTATGAACACTACAAGCATAACTTAAACCTGTAAAGTTAAAGTTATCAGCGTGAAATTGTTTGGTTAAATCATTAAACTTAACCATTGTGTCTTCTAAGTGATTATTAACGAGAGTAATACTTTCAATGATTCCTACATCCCCATTACTCAATCCCAAATCACTATCATTGACTAGATACATAATCTTGTCATCCTGACTAAAGCGAAGGTTCTTCTTAACTAAAGTTTGAGAAGTTAAAACTTCTGGGGTTTTTTTCAAAACTTTTTCTTGATAACTGTCTTGCAAGATGGCATTTAAAGTATTAATCCCCAAATTACCCTTATAAAAAGGAGCAATCACCTGAATGTTTAACAAGTTTGTTGCTGGAGCACTCTTAACAAACTTACAAAAAAGTTCTTCAAGAGTTTTTGCTTGTTCTTCGACACTTTGATCAAAAATAACTTCAACATTACTCAACCTTTTTAAATCATCAGGAGTTTGAATCTCTTTATTTAAAACCTTGTACGCTAAATCAATAATCCCATTACCATTCTCTTGACGATAAGGATTAGTCAAGCGCACTTGACTTAACTGTTCAACTGCTAACAAATTAGCAAACAAATCCCCATATCCCACACTTGGTAGTTGGTTTTGATCACCAACCAAAATAATTTTTTCCACCCCAAGACTAGCCTCACTTACCCGAGCAAACAAGAAGTTTTCAATCATTGAGGCTTCATCAAGAATTAGACAGTCGAAATCAAACTGATGATCACGATTAAACCGAAACGTTTTATTCTCTTCAGCACCTAAAAGTTTGTGAATAGTTGTTGCTTTTAAATGATCATCAATTTCGTTTAACCTAGCACTTGCTCGTCCTGTTGGTGCAGCTACCCGAATCTTAATTCGATCATTTAAATAAGTTAAAAGTTTATAAATTCCTTTAATTACCGTGGTTTTTCCAGTTCCTGGACCACCAGTTAAAAGTAAGAAATTTTTCTCAACAGCCATTTTTAACGCCTGTTGTTGTTCTTGGTCATACTTAAATTCTGGTAATTTCAATTCAAGAGCAAGTTCTGCTTCAACTTTAGCAATTAAAGAGTCAAGTACTTTTTCATCAACTAAGAAACCTTCTTGTACTTCGATACGTTGTTTAATTGTTGTGGCAATTAAATTTTCATCATTTCAAGATTCTGCAGAATAAATCCTCTGGTCAATAAAGTAAAGCAGTTTGAGTTCCTTCGCTTTTAACAATCCTTGATAGATAACTTCAGAATCAAACTGGTGGGTATAAGTTTGTAGTTTGAGAGTTAATTTTTTTACATTCGTGTAAGTATTACCAGACTCATACAAGAGTTCTTCACTCTGGTTGTGAGCAGCTCACGCAAGACATTTGGGATCATCGACACTTAGTTTTTCAAAATAAACCGCTACTTTTTCCACTTCACTAAAAGGAGTTAAGTGGTGATCATAGGCATATTCATAGAAACTATTAGTTAAAATTTCATCAATTTCAGTATCACTTTCACTGTGTTCTTTTAAATAGTTATAAAAATCAATTTTAAGGTTTTGTTCATAGAAAATTTTTGTTAACTGGTTCTGATTAACAATCTGGGCTAAAACATGTTGAATTAAACTAACCTTTTGAGAACTTAAACCTTTAACTAAAGTTAAACTATCAGGGTCAGCATTGATTTTTTCAATGACATTATCCTGATAGTGTTCAGCAATTAAGGTTGCTGCTTGTCTTCCAATTCCAGGAAACAAGGCACTTGAAAGATAGTTAATCACTTGAGTTTTGCTTTTACCAACTCCCAGTGAGGCACTCAAAACATTAAAACTCTTTCCATACTTGTTATTGTCTTCAAATTCTCCTGTTAATTCATAATTCACATGAGCTTGTAAACTACCAATTTGGCCCTTAATTTTTACTGAAGCATTACTTTGTTCATCACTTTTAAAAAGTGCTACTCCCCACCCAGCTTGGTTTTGAAAGAGAAATTTAGTAATTGTTCCAGAAAGGATTAAAGGTTGTGTTTCATTTTGTGCACTCATTTTTCCATCCACTTTCTTTGTTGCTTTAATTTTATCAAACCTAAATCAAGACAAAGTCCAAACAAGAAAAAAGAGTGGTTTGACCCACTCTTTTGGTAAAAATACCTTAGCACTAGCTAGCACTTTAGTTTGTTTAATAACTCTAAACCCATATAACAACAAAGATTTAGGATATCAATTTAAATAGTGATTCTAATTGATTGACAAAGCATTTTTAGAGCAATAAACACTTGATCTAATTAGAAACAACTACTAACAAGCATAACCATAGTAGATGATGATGGTTAACTTTTTGGAGAGAAAAATTTAATAAAAAATATTAAAGAGAATTGTTTTAAGAAAATAATGTGTAGTTATCATGAAACCAAAAGTTAAAAATAAGAGAGAGCAAAAACTCTTGGAAGATAACCACTGTCCATATTTCAATCAACGCAGAATTCATGGCAATTCTGTTGTTAAAATAAAGAAATTAGGACTTGACGAGCAATAGACATCACCTTTAGCGGCATAAATAAAGGTTTGAAAGAGAGCATCTAGGAATAAATCCTATAGAAATTTAATTAAGAAAACAATGCATTTACATTAGTTTATCAACACCCAGATCCAATTAAATTGTTTGACCAACCATAAGAATAAAATTAACAAGAATAGTGATTAAAACATGAGATTAGAGAGAGAATTAGTTTTAAAAAATTCTTTTTTTACTTACTTAAACGCTGGTAAAACTAGTTGGGGTAGGGTATCATAAATATTTAATTAGGTTAGAGAGCAAGCCTAATTAGTAGAAGCGATCAGTCCGAACAGATCTTGTTGATTGTCATTATCAATCAACTTCATCCACAATATTTAAAACTAACTAAGAAATTAAGTTTATATCAAAAGTAAACGACTTGTGTATGTTTGTATTTTGTAGAGAGAATTGTTGCAATCCTTGAGCAGAGGACTGCTTTTTTTATCATCAAAATGACTAATGGCGAGTTAATCAAGAATTAAAATGACGATTTTTTAATTAATGTTGGACGAAAACATTAACTTTTAAGTCCCACTCACCACTACTTGGTTATTAAACTTTATTATCTGTACAGGCTTCAGATCTTAATAAAGTTTAGTGATTTCAATAACTTTTTTGGCATCATTATTATTGAAAAGCACAATTTCTAGTAAAAAAACTTATAAGGTACTAAAAACCAAAGCTGATTTTAATTAATTAGTTTTGCTGAGCCTGAATAGCATTCACATACCAAACATCCATTACTGGTCCAAAGACCTCATAATGTTGATGACTAAAAGTCATAACTCATAACCTTGAATCATGAATCCAAAGCTAATTAATCAGCAGGGTTTAGTGATGATTCACTTGTTTTTTACCATTTTTGATAGTAGAAAGCAAAGTACCTAACAGTTTATATCCTAAGCTATTTTACCGATTCGCAATTAATTTAAAACTTTGCAAAGTTTTTGTGAAAACTAAACTTGTTAACAAAAATAACCATTTCTGCTATCGTCAATTCCACAGAAATTCTTTTTAAAATTTCTCCTTAATTGCTAATTTTAGTATTACACTTTTTCGTTATTAAAACACCAAAAAAGACTAAAAAGTTGTATTTTAAGAAAAATAGCAAATATAAACCTTTTTATTTTGATACTTATTTTTAGTTTTCCACAAACAATAACTTTTTCCAAAAATTAAATAGTTTTTAGAAAAATCTCTAATTAAGACTTTTTATTATTCTTTTCTAAACATCAAAGCGATTATACTGATAATTTTATCGTTTTTATACCAATGATTAAAAAATCTAACCTTAATAAGGTTAGATTTCAATAAGAGAATAAATGAAAACTTTATTCTTAGTTCAATTTAGATTAATCTATTTACTTTTAGATTTATTACTCATTTTAAAGAAAGCCGCTGCCGCTCCACCCAAGGAAATTCCTAAACCAAGACCTAATAACACGTAATCTGCAGCAATTAAAGTACCAGAAAAATTATCCTTAGGGTTAATAAAAGTTGAACCAGTTTTTCGATCATCAATTACCAAAGTTCCAGAAGCAGTAATAAATAGCGAAATTGCAGTAATCATTAAAGCAGCTCCAATGACTTCTAAAAACAACGCCACTCCTCCCAAAGCAGCATTAGTTTTAGGCATTTTCCCCAAAAAGAAGCCCACTAACGGAAGCGCAAGAGCTGAAAAAGCAACGACTAACCCAGCGATTCCTAAACCATAAATATCTAACATCTTTCCTGAAGCATGATTTAAGTCACTTAGTCTTGCAGTATGCAAAATTGAATAACCATCTCCTCCATCAGTGCTAGTAGCAAAACCAATTAATTCAAAAGCGATTAATGAGAACACCAAAAAGCCTAGAATTCCTAAAGTGGCTCATAACATTCTAAAGTTAATTTTCATATTCTTTTTCCTTTTCTTTTCTTTAATATCTTTAAGTATAAAACAATTGCAACTTAATAAACAGAACAAATTTCTTATCCTTAATAAAAATCACTTCTAAAAGTGATTTTTATAGTTATTTAATTGGAGTGCTATTTTGGTTAAAACCACCAATCGTAATCGTTTGATCGTCATCAATTTCTGATAAAACTGGACTTGGTTCAATTGGTGATGAACTAGGAACACTTGATTCTTGTTGTACCACTGGTTTAACCTTAGTAGTTTGATCATTTAACTTCGGATTAGTAGTTGAAGTTGCAGAAACTGATGCAGAATCACCTAGTGATTGAGGATTATTTTCTTTATTGGTTCTGGTTTTGTTAAACATTTTAACAGTTCAAAAGTTGAAGTTGAAGAATCCACGCGTAATTCCAGCTAAGGCAATCAATCACCCAATAACCAAAACAACCACGATTCCCGCAATCGCCCCACCATTAACCTTATAAGTAGCTAATCCATCAAAACTCTGAAAATCTCGAATGAATAAACCGATTCCAGCCAACATCAAGACTCCTGCTAGAACTGTTAAAACCATTGGAATAATTCCCAATCATTTGGTTAGTTTCGGACTTGGACTTCAAAACATCATCGCAAAAGGAACAATGATTGTAATTCAAGCAATCACAATTCCTGCAACCGTTGCTCCATAAGTAGGGTTATGATCAGTTAAATTACCAATCGGAATTAATAAAGAAACAGGAGCTCCTAAAACTGTTGTTGAATTTTTTACCCCAAACCCCATGCTAACAAAAGCAATTAAAGATAAAGCACCAAATAAAAGAATTCCAATAATTGGATAAAACATCTTTCAATCAACTTTATGCTTTTTTGTTTTTACTTTTTTTTCTACAGTAGTATCTTTCATTTTTTATCTACTCCTTTTTTCCTTATCTTTTTTTATCTTTCTTTATTATAAAGGTTTTCTGGTTAAGTAACTAATTTAAACCTTATTATCGTCTTCATCAGCTAATAAATCATCAAAATTCAACTGAGTTTCATCAACATTATTCTTTGTGGTTAATCCAAAATCAAAGTCATCAAGAAGAGAAGAACCTAAGCTATTAACTTTTTTTTCGATATCTTCTTGCAATTGTGAATCAACTTTTTGTTTTGTCTCAAGGGTTACTTTTTTAGTTTTTTTAACCTTAGCAGTTTTTGGTTCTACCAGAATTGAAGAAGTTTGTTCCCCAACATATTCTTCACTTCCTAAAACCTTAGTGTGTGGATCAATCATTTCACGAGCAATCACATAAGCATCAACAACTTGCTTAATTGGCAATTTGGTAGCTGTTGCTCCTAATTGTCCAACTTTGGTCGCTTTAATTGGTAAAGCCTTAATGTCATCATCAGCGTTTAATAAAACAAGTTCATCATCTAAATTAACATTAAAGACCTTACTGATTACTTCTGGTTTACTCTTCAAAGGAGTAAACAACTTAACTCCTTTCTTGGGACGAACATAAAGGGGGAGTTGGTCTTGACTTAGACGTTGGTAGCTATCTTGTTGAGTTAAGAATAAAACTTGTTCTTGTGGAGTTAAAGGGACTACACCGCTAATTAAATCATCTTTACTAGAAGCTTTTACTCCCTTAGAATTCAATCCTTGAATCGGGATATCTTCTAAACCATACCGTACTCCATAACCAGTTTTGCTCACTACTCCCACATATTTAGTTTCAGATGCGATTAAATTAGCACTAACTACTTCATCATCCTGAGCTAGTTTCATAACTCTAAAACCTTTGTTAAAACTTTTAGTTTCTAAATCACTCAGAACCACTCGTTTAGTCAACCCTTGTTTGGTTCCTAATAATAACTGTCCTTGACTGGAAGCAAAATCATGCAAACAAAAAGCAGTTAAAACTACTTCCTCACCACCCATAGAAGCAAACTCATTAATATGAATTCCGTTATCTTTTCATTTACTAAACCCGACTTTAAACAAGGGAATTGAATAGTAATTTCCTTGGTTCGACACCGCAATTAACTGGTCCATGTTAGAAACTTCTTGGTGATAAATTCACGCATCACCAGGTTTGCGACCAAAAGTTTCAATTTCGTTTTTACCATAAACATCATTACTAATTGCTTTTAAATAACCATCCCTAGAAAGGTAGAGGTGCAAAGTTTTTTCCACAATCGTATCTTTAATTTCAACTTCTAAGTTTTCGACTTCTTTTTCAATCACCGAACGACGAGGACGACCATATGAGGCTTTAACTTGATTTAAATCATCAATAATTGCTTGGTTTAACGCTAAATCATCTTTTAATAAAGTTTTATATTCTTTAATTAAACCCTTTAATTCTTTTTGCTCTTGTTCTAGTTTAACAACATCAGTTGAAGTTAACCGATAAAGTTGCATATCTACAATTGCTTGCGCTTGAGCTTGACTAAAGTCATAACTTTGGATTAAGTTTGTCATGGCATTACCACGGTTATCACTAGCGCGAATGGTTTTAATTACTGCATCTAAATTTCCCATTGCTGTGATCAAACCTTCAACAATTTCTAAACGCTCAAGCGCTTTGTTAAGGTTATACTTAGTTTTCTTTTGATAAACATCGACATAATGATTAACATAAGAATCTAAGATTTCTAATAATCCCACTTGACGAGGTTGTTTATTAATAATCACCACGTTGTTATAGTTATAAGAGATTGAAAGGTTAGTTTGTTTAAATAAAACTTTTCTTACGACTTCTAGATTAGCTTTTGCACTTAAATAAATCGCAATTCGAATGGCGTGTTCTCTTCCTGATTCATCAATCACTTCTTTGATTTCCAACCCAGGATTTTCATCAGCCACCAGACCAATATCTTTAACTAAATCTTGTTTAATTACTTCATAAGGAATTTCATCAATAATTAACGCGTGTTTTTCTTCGTGTCATTTTGAGTTTAAGATAACTTTTCCCCGACCCTTGTGAAAGGCATTCTTGACCCCATCAACACCCTGAATAATTCCTCCCGTAGGAAAATCAGGACCCTTTAAAAATTTCATCGCTTCTTTTAAAGTTAACTCCGGATTTTTGATATAAGCAATTGTTACATCAACCACTTCATTAAGATTATGAGGGGGCATGTTTGTGGCATATCCTGCAGCAATTCCAGTCGATCCATTAACCAAAATATTTGGAAAATAAGCTGGTAGTACGGTTGGTTCTTTTAACTTATCATCATAGTTTGGAGCAAATTCAACTGTATCTTTATCTAAATCACTTAATAATAACTCAGAAATTTTTTGCAGTTTTGCTTCAGTATAACGGTATGCTGCAGCACTATCCCCATCAATTGAACCGTTATTTCCCTGCATTCTTACTAACGGAACACCCATCTTTCAATCCTGAGACATTCGCACCATCGCTTCATAAATCGAACTATCACCATGGGGATGATATTTACCCATCACATCTCCAACAATCCGAGCTGATTTAAGAGTTGGTTTATTATAAAAGATTTTCAACTCACTCATTCCGTACAAGATCCGACGTTGCACAGGTTTTAAACCATCACGTACATCAGGTAAAGCCCGGTCTTGGATAATATATTTAGCATAACGACCAAAACGATCTTCCATTAAATCATCAATTGGAAAAGAAATAATTTCGTTGTTTTTTGTTAAATCAGAGTTTTGTTTAGCCATTTAGTAGCCTTTCTTAAATAGTTATTTTCCAGAATTGGATTTTGGTTGGTTAAATCAAATGGTGGTTAGAACCTGTAGTAATGATCCTAAATCTAAAACTTGATTCAAGATTTTTCCACCATCAGTCAACGATCATTGTTTAGAGAATAATTTACTGGTGTAAACTACTGGTTCTTGAAGACTTTCAGCCTTTCGATAAAAATCCAAAGTTGTAATCAAGAGTTTTGTTGTTTTACTATAAGTAATCAAACCTTCATAAAGCGTTGCTAAACTATTACGAGTTCAGTTGAAGTTTAATTTCAATAACTGTTGTTCATTTAATAATACTTTTATTTTAGAACTTTTTTGTGCAGAAGAGAGGTCAAGATGAAATTTTGGTGAACCTTCAAAAAAATTAATCCGGAAAATTGCATCTTTGATTGTTTTAGTTTCAACCACAATCTTTTGTTCTATTGAAGTTTTAGTTTCTTGTTCTAAGGGTTGGACCAATTCTTTAATATCGACTGTTTGATAACCTGCTAATAAATTAAAAAAATCTAAGTGAGCTAAACTAATTAATTGTTGTACAGTTCGTTTTCTGAACAACTTTTTGTTATTAACGTTTCACTTCTCACTCTTGGTATCAAGAAGATATAACTTTTCTTGAGTATTATAAGTAATTACTTTATCAAGAATAATTTTTAATAAAGTTTGTTGACGATTAGCAACTTGAAAAAATCAGGTTGTACTTGCTTCATCTTCAACTAATATTTCAACTTTATTAATGATTGTTTTAGCGCCATCCATTCGGGAAGAAACTACTTCGATCAAGATTCTTTCATCATTACTAACACTAATCAAATAATGATTAGGAACAAACCCGAGAAACTGTTTTAATTCATCAGCTTGATGATTTAACTCCTCAATAACATCACTTATTTGATTGTTTAATACTTTTTTCATTTTTTTTGCCTTCTCTCTTGTTAACTATTTTATAAGATAATGCCAGCTTCTTCATCTTCAAGTGTAAACTTAATGTTTTCTTGAATTCACTCTTTTCTTTTTTCGACATTATCACCCATTAAAACTTTAAACGCGCGGTCAGCAGCATGACCATCTTCTAAATCAACCTGAATTAACTTCCGTGAACTTGGATCCATTGTAGTTTCTCACAACTGGGTATCATCCATTTCTCCTAACCCTTTAAACCGTTTTAATTCATAGCGTTTATTTTGATTAGCCTGGACAAATTTTTCTAAATCACTTTCATCTCACAAATAGATTGACTTCTGGTCACTAAAAATAATTTGGTATAAAGGAGGAAGGGCAATATAAACCTGGTGTTCTTCAATCAATTCTCTCATGTAACGATAAAAGAAAGTTAATAATAAGGTTTGAATGTGCGCTCCATCAGTATCAGCATCAGTCATGATAATAATCTTTTGATAATTACTATCTTCTAAATCAAATTCACTACCAACCCCAGCGCCAATTGCACTAATGATGGTATTGATTTCTTCGTTTTTCAATAAATCTGTAAGTTTTGCTTTTTCAGAGTTAATTACCTTTCCTTTTAAAGGTAGGATTGCCTGAATCTTCGAATCTCTTCCCTTACGAGCACTTCCCGCAGCAGAATCTCCTTCGACTAAGAATAATTCGTTTTTAGTTTTATCTTTACCAGAAGCTGCCATTAGTTTTCCAAGCATTGCTTTGGTTTTGTTTTTTCCTTTCGCGTTCCGAATTGCTTGACGAGCTTTCCGTGCTTCTTCACGAGCTTTCCGTGCTAATAAAGCTTTTTCAATAATCGTCGTCGCTAACTCTTTGTTTTCTTTTAGTCAAAAAGTAAAATTCTGATTCATGATTGTTTCAGTAGCAGCTCTTGCTTCACTAGTTCCTAACTTACCTTTAGTTTGACCCTCATATTGAATTAATTCTTCAGGGACTTTGACACTAACAATTGCAGTTAAACCTTCTTTTAAATCATTACTATCCAAGCGAGCATCTTTCTCTTTCAATAAACCGATTTCTAACGCATAGTTATTGATTGCTTTATTCAATCCAGTTTTGAATCCAGTTAAATGCGTCCCACCATCAACTGTCTTAACATTATTAGCAAATCCTAAAACATTTTCTTTATAGTCTTCAGTGTAACTTAAAGCGATTTCCACATCAATCCCTTTTTCATTACCTTGAAGTTGCACCACAGGAGTTATCGGGGTGTGGTTATGAATTAGTTCTTTAACAAATTCAGCTAACCCGTTAGTGAATTTATAATCAACTTGTTTTACTTCGCCATTTAATTGAGTTAAGTGAATTTCTAAACCAGAAGAAAGAAAAGCTGATTCTTTCAAACGTTCACTAATGGTTGAGAAATGGAATTTGGTTGATGAAAAGATACTTGAATCTGGTAAGAAATTAATTGTGGTTCCAGTTTTTTTAGTCGTTCCTACTTTAGTTAAAGGTTTGGCAAGTTTACCACCATTTTTAAACTTAATTTCGTTGATTTCTCCTTCACGATAAATCGTGACATCAAAACGCGTTGACAAAGCATTAACTACACTTGAACCAACCCCATGTAATCCTCCAGAGGTTTTATAACCTCCACCACCAAACTTTCCTCCAGCATGAAGTACAGAAAAAATCACTTCAGGAGTGGACTTTTTTAACTTCTTGTTCATTCCAATTGGGACACCCCGACCATTGTCTTCAACAGTAATTGAACCATCTTTTTCCATTGTGACGTTAATCTTAGTCGCAAATCCTGCCATCACTTCATCAATTGAGTTATCGACAATTTCTCAAACCAAGTGGTGTAATCCGCGAGTATCAGTTGATCCAATATACATTCCAGGACGTTTACGAACTGCTTCTAATCCTTCTAAAACTTCAATCGAATCATCATTATAAGCGGTAGTATTTTTCTCAGCCATTAATAAACTCCTGTCTTTTTTATTATCCTTGATCGTAAATGTTTTCTAAAATTCATGCTTGGGTATCAAGAAAATCTTGACGTAACTCTACACTTAGAAAGGGTGACTTTTTATCTTGATATAAAAACTTAACCACAACTTCTAAGAGATCATCAAGAACCATTTCATAAGCAAACCCTACGTTGGTGAAATTAGCTTGTTGAATTTCATATAAGTTTATACCTTGCTGATTATCATTACTACTAATTTCTTTTAAAGAATTAATTGGTTTAATTTGAACTGGTTTCTCTAAAATGTGATCTAAATAACTTAACAAATACTTCGTTCAAAACCATGAAGCGTCAGGATTATTAGCATCCTGAAGATTACCTTGTAAATAACTTTTAAACTCTTGAGAATCAAAATCAACACCTTTAAAAACAATAAAATAAAGTTTATCTTTAATTTTACTTACCAAGAATAAACCATACAAAGTTTGTCCATCATCATACAAGTAAAAATTCTTAATAATCGGGTTATGGTTATTATCAATTTTTGTGTAGTTTAATTTCATAATTTTACCTCGTTCTAATCATACCGTAGTTAGTCCTTTTCAAAAAAGAAAAAAAAATAATTTAAATAATAAAAAAGACCTTATTAGTAAGGTCTTTTAAAAGAACACGGTCATATCTTTAGACAGAACATTGTATTAATCTGCCAAAAAGATTTTCATTGGGTGAATCACATTTTCAGGATCAATCTCGGCACGCTTATTCATTCTTCGGTCTAATCCAGCTAAAACATCACCATTCATCTTTACTCGGTCAAGAATGTCATTGTTTTCATCAATTTCAGTTCAATAATCTTTAATAAATCAAGTATAGAATTCACCAGTTAAATAATCATGGCGATCAACTGCTTTTCTCTTAAAATCTAAAGCAAGGTCTAAAGTTTCTTGGCGCATCTTAACATAGTATTCTAAAGCTTCTTTTGGATGAGCAATAGTAAATTTTTCAAATACTGGTGAAACTAACTGGTAATCTTCAGCTCCTAAACTTCCTTGTAAGTAATTAATAATTCGACGTTGGTGCATAAATTCATCAACAGATTGAACTTGATAAAATCAAGCAAAACCAGGAAAACCGTTTTTATTTAATTCTTTAGAAAGTTGCATGCAACGCAATTGAGTTGAAAGGTGTAAGTTTAAGAAGTCAGTAACTTCTTTGATAGTATCTTTATTAATCATTGTCTTTATCTCCTAATTAATTTATTTTTTTCAATATTTGGTCTTTTATTTGTTCAAGCGTTTTTGACTGAACTCCGACATTTTCTGAAATAGTTTCTATTCTATTGCTTATTTTGTTTAACTCTAGTTCATCAATAGTTATCTTAAAATCATCACTCATGTCAAAATTATAAAAAATTTTATCATTATCCAAGGGTTTATTCGGATTTCCTGGATCTTTTCCATTTCACTTTAAATTAAAAATTGATGAATTGGATTGAGTTATTCAGCCCGCTCCAACCTCGCTTATTGCTCCTCAACTTCCTTTCATATTTTCACTATAAACATATATGACATGCATCTTTTTATTTACGACACTATTAACAAAAAAGGTTCGTAGATAATTATAAATATTTTCATCTTCAGGAATTCTTGATAAAACATCATCACAATTTGAATATAATATATCTTTGGGATCTATATTATTATCAACCAGAACATCATAAACAAAATCGCAAAACTTTTTATCCTTTCCGGAGTGACTAATCATAATCTTCTTTGTTATTGACTTTTCATTGTCTTTTAATTCTAATAATGTTCTAATTTCTTCTTTGGTTTTTTGTTTTTTTGAAGAATCAACGAAATCATCACTTTTATATTTTTCAATCTTTTCGAAAATTTCATTAATTTTTTTATTGTTCTTTTCAGATTTTTTGGCATCATCCGAACTATTCAATTTTGCTCTTTTTGAAAGAATTTTATCAACTTCTGGTTTAATCAAATTAATAAATTCTTTTCATCTAGGATCAGAGGTGGAATATCCTTCTCTATTTGATGAAGCCATGTCATTAAGAGAGCTATCTTCAAATATATCAACCTCAAGTATTCCTAACAAATACGATTCTAGGGTTCGATTTTTTGTAATCTTTGGACGCAAGTCAAACAATCCAACCTTTTTATTTGAAACAATTGATATATAACTTTTTGAAAAATCTTCAATATCAGTTTTATTTTTCTTTGTAATTGTTTTTAATGCACCTAATCAACCTTTTATTTCTACTTCTTTTTTCACCTTTAAACCTTTATTGTTATTAATCTCAATTTCTTTCTTGAGTGAGGGAATTGATTCAAATTTCTTTTCTTTTGACAATTCTTGATTCTTTATTTTTTTAAGAATTAATTCAATTTTATCTTCGGAATATCCATAAAATTTTACAAAAGCCAAGTCATCAAAAACGGAATAGTCAAACGAATCTAAAATTTCATTTTGTTCCTCTTTTTCGTCAATACAACAAATATGTAATTTAAAATCATCACTAAAAAAAGGAAATAATTTAGAAATATTAGCCTTATAAGTTTTAGCTTTTTTAGGAATAGATGATTTTACATTATTTATTTCTATTTTTGTGCCGTGTCCATTTTTGTTAATTTCTTTTCTAAAATTTATCTCATCGTCTTCTAGAACACTAAAAAAATCATCTTTTTGAATATTCAACGTAAAAATAAAGCCATTAGTTATATAGTCTTTTATTGATTCAACGTACATTGATTCAGATAAGGTTAAAGCAGATAATTTACCTATACCTTTTCTACCCATCTTCTTCCTATTTTTACTGGTAAAAACGTTCATATCATCTTCTCTTGAAGTTAATGCTATATCTAAATACTTATCATTAATATCATCATATGACATTCCGATTCCATCATCTTCAATTGTTATATTATTTTTTTTATGATCAATTGTTAAATAAACATTTTCTGCATCCGCATCATATGAATTTGCTATTAATTCTCCAATTATTGAATATACATTGGTATATAACAATGGACCCAGATATTTCAACACCTTAGGTTCAATTTGCATCTTAAACTTTTTATTATCATTCATTCTTTTTCACCATTTTCAAATTGTCCAATATCATTTCTCCTAAAACCTTAGCATAAATCGGAGGAACAGCATTACCTATTTGTCTAGCTATAACTGTAGTTCCGAGAGAAGAATCAAATTCATAATCAACAGGGAAAGTTTGGAGCAAGGCTCCCTCCCTAAGAGAAATTGCTCTGTCTTGCTCATAATGACCATATCTTCCTGTTCCATATCTATTAAACTGAGTTGTCAAAGTAGGAGATACATCATGTTTCTTCATTCTTCCATATACAGAACTATATGTACTGCCTGATTCTCTTTTGTAGCAATCTGGCAGAATATCCTTAGGTCAATCTCTTCAAGTACCACCTTCCCTTGAATTTTTGATTCTTTTCAAATTCAAATCACTTAATTTTGAAGATTGATGTAAAAAATCAGTCTTATTGATTTCTCCATTATTTATTTTAGGTAGATAACCTATGGTATCAAAAACGGTCTTTTTATTGACGTTCTTAATCTTTTTATGTACAACAAAATCTCTAAAATTTTTTACAGTTTTTTTATTAACAGCTAAAAATAAAAGACGCATTCTGCGTTGAGGAGCTCCATAATCAGCCATATTAACTACTTTATAATCAACATGGAAGTTATTTTCGCGAAAATATTCAACGAACTGATTTAAAAATACATCATCCTTTATTAATAAACGCACATTTTCCATAACAACAAAATCTGGTTCCACTATCTTAACAACTCTTAAATATTCCTCAATTAAACCATAGGATTTATGATTTGATCTACTTTTGAAATCCTTGTTTTTTTGATAAGAAGAATAGGGTTGACACGGTGCACAACCGGCAATTAATTTATAATCGTCTTGTTTTAAGTCGCTAAAATATTTTTTGAAATCCTGTTCCCCCAATTTCTTTATGTCTCCACAAACAAAGTCAGGAAAACCATTATTTTTTTGGGAAAACGATTTTCTGCAAGTTTCATCTATATCAAAACCTGCTCTTATTTCAATGTTAGATTGAACTAAACCATTAGTTAAGCCACCTATTCCACAAAACAAATCAATCCCCACCACTTTTGTCACGAAACTTTTTTCTCCTTTTACTAATATAAATTGCAGTCTCATTAAAGAAATCAAAATTGAGATAATCTTTTTTTCCTATTATAATATAAATCAAATGTGATTTCGTAATTTGAGATTATTTTTGAAAGGATGTGATAACACAAATGAAGAAATATAACGTTTTAGAGTTGTGTGCTGGAGCAGGTGGCCTTGCTCTAGGTATTGAAAAAGCCGGTTTTAAAACTAAATATGTCGTAGATAATGACAAAGATTCAATCAAAACTTTAAAGATGAATAATTCAAAATGAATTGTCATAAATTACGATATTAGTAAATTGGCAAATGATGGAATAAAAAATATAATTTCCGTAGATGATATTGATTTAATATCAGGAGGTTTTCCTTGCCAACCATTTAGTTACGCGGGGAAAAAAATGGGTTTTAAAGATGAGCGAGGAAATTTGTTTTTTTCATTTGCTAAAATAATAAATTCAGTAAAACCAAAAGCTATTCTTTTTGAAAACGTAAAAGGTTTATTAACCAACGACAGTGGAAAAACTTTTAAAAAAATAAAAAAAACTTTAGAAAAAAGTGGCTATGTAATATACCATAAAGTGTTAAACGCTTGAGATTATTCTGTAGCTCAAAAAAGACAACGACTTTTTATAGTAGGGATAAGAAAAGATTTGAATATAAACAAATTTTCTTTTCCAGAACCATCAAAAAAGAAAAAAGTTCTTAAGGATGTTCTTAAGGATGTTCCGAATTCTCCTTTTACGCCGTATTCGGATAAAAAAAAGAAAATTTTGGAAATGATCCCACCCGGAGGATGCTGAAAAAATCTTCCAGATGACATAGCTAGAGAATATATGAAGGGAAGCTATGCATTGGGAGGAGGGAAGACAGGAATTGCTAGAAGAATATCATGAAATGAACCTTCCTTAACGTTAACAACCTCGCCATCTCAAATGCAAACAGAAAGATGTCATCCAGAAGAAACTCGACCTTTCACAATTAGAGAGTCTGCACGAATACAAAGCTTTCCAGATTATTGAAATTTTTATGGAAGCATCTCAAGTCAATACAAGCAAATCGGAAATGCAGTCCCAGTTGAATTAGCAAAGAGAGTTGCTATAAGTATCAAAAATTATTTAGAGGGGGTAGAAAATGAACGAGAAATTATTTAAGTTTATTTCAAAAGAAAGTTTAAGAAAATATGTAAAAACTGAATTAAAAAACTATAAAGAGGCTTATTCAAGCATAACATTAGAAGATTTCAAAAAAACTCCGACTGATCCATTTAAGTTTTTATTTGATAGTTATTTACTTGAAAATAAGCAAGACGAATTAATTACTGATGAAATATTAAGAAGACATGGAAAGAAAACCGAGAGCAAAATCGGATATTTTCATCAGTATATATTTGAATACACAAACTATAAAAAATGAAGCGTGCCAAAGAAAGGGTGGGATTTAGTAAACGAAGAAGAACATATATATGTAGAAATCAAAAATAAATTTAATACAATGAATTCTAGTTCTCAATTGTCAACGTTTGAAAAAATGGAGAAAAAAATTAAAGATGACAGTAAAGCCACATGTTACTTATTACAAATAATGGCAAAAGGTAGTAAAAATGATATTTGAAAAATTAGTAATAAGGAATGCCATGAAAATATAAGATTAATTTCAATTGATAAGTTTTTAGAATTGATAACCAGAGAGAGCAAAATGTTCTATTATTTATGTCAAGGAATTAAGGAAATAGTTTCAGAAGAAACTTTTATTTCAACTAATAATATGAAAACAAGTATAGATTTATCAGAACAAATAAAATCTCAAGCTAATGAAGAAAAAAAGCCTTTAATTGATATAATCTTTGAATATGCCTTTGAAGATTATGAAGGTTTCAAATAAAAAATATCAATCAACTATAGACCATTATTTAACACAATTAAAAAACTCTTTGTAATTAGCAAAGAGTTTTTTAATTAATTACTTTCCTCAACTAAGGACGCAATTTTAGTAGCCACAATATCTACTGCAACATCATTTCCTTCATAATAAGGAACAATCAAGTCAGCAAAATCAATACTTGGTTCAACAAAGAATTGGTGCATTGGTCGTACAACATTTAGATATTGTTCAATCACACTATCCAAAGTTCTTCCTCGTTCTTTAACATCCCGTTCCAAACGTCGAATAAAACGCACATCATCAGCAGTTTTAATGAAAAGTTTGATGTCACCCAAATCTCTGATTGATTCAATATGTAAAGCGAGGATACCATCTAAAATAATGACATCGGCCGCTTTCATTGTCTTACTCTTTTTATCTCTTACGTGTTCTTTGAAATCATATTGAGGAACTTCAATTGTTTCGCGGTTTTTCAATGCCATTAAATGTTGTTCAAGTAATTCAACATCAAGTGCATTGGGATGATCAAAGTTAACTTTGTCTCTCTCATCACTATCCATGTGTGATAAATCATTATAGTAATTATCCATTGATAAATATTCAACAGACTTATCTTTTAAAATCTGTTGAGAAATCTTGGTAGCTACTGTAGTTTTTCCAGATCCTGATCCACCAGCAATAATAATAATTGTTACTGGTTTTTTTGTATTTTGTGTCTTCTCCATGTCAATACCTCAATAGTTTAGTATAGTGTTTTTAACGAACTTATACAAGATAAACAATTTATGATTTATTTTTAAAACAATAAAGTAATTAATTATAATAATCGTGTAAAAGATAAAACTTGATAAATTCTTTAACTTGGTGAAAATAGTATTGTTAAAATATTACGTTTGCTCTCTTTAACAATATTAATTGACTCATATTTAGCGATAAAAATTATCTGTTAGAAATTTTTAAAACATATCTTATAGTTTGACTATTAATTTCATCATTTTCTTTTGAAACAATTTGTTCATTTCTACCTAAAAGTCTAAATACCTTGATGTGTCTATCGCCATTGAAACCCTGATATTTGTCCCACAAAGATTCATTCGCATAGATAAATCAGACTTTATTATTTATAGTGTCTTCAAATTCTTTAGCTCTGTTAGTTAAAGAATTATCAGATTTCAATCATTGTCCTGCGGGTGAAAATCAAACAAGTTCCTTGGTTAAGTGATTGAATTCATTTTTATAACCATTTCGTTGATCACTATAAGCAGAACAAAGAGCAACATGCCTGTTTTTATCAATACCGTTAATAAAACCTCTAGTAACCTTTCCACCTTTTCAATTAATCATTTCATCATATTTTTTATAAAGAACTTTGGTAATTGTCAAGGCTTGTCGTTTGGTAAAAGTTGAATCAACATAATCTTCAGTCTCATTAGAAATCTTTGTTTCAATTAAATCCTCATTTGATAATTTAAATTTTAGTATATATTCCAATTCTCTCAAAAATGAATTAAATTCTCTTTTCTTTAAGACTTCTCAAATATCAATGGCATTGTTTCTTTTTAAACAATCTTCGTATTCTTTTAAACCTGCAAACAGCGAAACAGACACCAAACCATTGACAATTAAATAATCAGAGGATTTTCTTTCTTGAATCATCATTTGCAGTTCACGAATCAAAGCTGAATTATTTAAAATAGTAAAATCAGCATAAATATCACTAATCTTACGAAACCCATTTAATTTTGTTATTTTGTTCTCTTTTAATCAGGTAAGGTTATTTTCGGCATAAAACTGATAAACATGGTCAAAGTTATTAAGAACAAACTCTTCATAATTTTCATAACTAATTACATTATTATCTCAATAACTTTCTAATAACTGAGCAATTCGGTTAAGATAACTTCTTTGAGTCATTTTAGCAACTTTGTCTTTGAAAAAATTCTTTGATGCTTTTTCAAAGTGAAATAAACTATCTCCTGCCACATAACCACTAATTTTGTCAAAGTTAACCTTTAAGTCTTTAACTTGTTTGTTATTTAAATCTTTACTCATTAAAGGTTCTAAAAAAATAAAAGGGTTGTAATTCTTATTAACTTCAGCATCAATGTTGTTAATAAAGTCAAATACTTCCAAACGTTTGCCGGGAAATTTTCTTAACCCCCTTCCCAATTGTTGTAAATAAACAATCAATGAACTTGTTGGGCGCAACAAAAATAAACGATCAACATTCGGAATATCAACCCCTTCATTAAAAATATCAACCACACAAAGATAGTTAATTGCTTTATGCTTAAAGTTTTCAATAATCGCCTTTCGAGCTTCTTTATTAGTTTCACCAAACAAGACAGCAACCCGTTCATTTTTCTGTGATAAGTAATTAGCAACACTATTAGCATGGTTAATATCGACGCAAAAGATTAAGACACTTACATCATGACGATTTAATCCGATATACTTCACCAGGTTTTCATAAACAAATTCATTCCGTTTCAAACTACTTAGCCGTTGGGATAGCAACTTAGTTTGAGTAGTAATATCGACTTGATGTAAATCAACACTATCATCTTTAATAAAGTAGTAATCAAAGTTACTTAGTAAATTTCGGTTTAAAGCCGTGGCTAAATCCAACTGGTAGGCATACTCACCATCAAAGAAATAATCTTTGACATCAAAACCTTCAGTTCGTTTTGGTGTTGCAGTTAAACCAATAATTTGGCTTGAAACTGCTTTTAAGGTTTCATAAACTTGTTTATAAGTTGAGGCTTGAATGTGGTGTGCTTCATCATAGACAACCAAATCAAAAGGTTTATCTTTAACTAGTTCTAAATGACGCGATAGGGTTTGAATCGTGGCAAAAATCTGGTCATCACTTGGAGAAATGCTTGACCCATCATAAAAATCTACTCCAAACTGGTGATCTTTTAAAACACTTTGAAAGGTTCTACGGGCTTGACTCAAGATTTCTTGTTGGTGAGAAATATATAACAGTTTTGGTTTTCTCCCCATTTGACTAAATAATTGTTTATAAAAGAAAGCAACTAAAGCAGTTTTACCAGTTCCTGTTGCCATCACGATTAAATGTTTATTCTTTCCAATCTCAATTCTTTGGTTCAAAACATCCAAAATCTCTTGTTGATAAGCAAAAGGTTTAATAATTTGGGTAATAAGATCATTAGTAGTATTCTTGGTTGGGTGGTTTAACCTTAATTCTGTAGCATTTTGTTCTTGAACTAATAAGAACATTTCCTTGTTAATAATTAATTCATTAATAATCTTATGATCACTAAAGTCAACAAAACCAGGATCATTTCAAAGGAGGAAAAAATTCTCTTCTAAAGTTTTAATCAACGATGGTTCCCGAAATTCAGAAATCTTTAAGTTATACTCTTTTCCTGTGACCACACCAGTATAAGTTAAATTACTTGAGCCAATAAAAGCAGTTGAAAAACTATGATTACGTTTAAAGAAATAATTCTTGATGTGTAACCTTTCTTGACTTGATGAAGTGAGGTTTTCAATCCTGATTGCCACTCTTGAAGGATAATCTTGGTATAACCTTTGTAACCCTCGTAACTCTAAATGTGAAGAATTACCATCATAAGTAGTAGTGATAATTTTTAGACTAATTGCTACATCATTTTCTAATAAACTCCGCAGTTTGTTCACTGTTGGTTGAGAAATGAAGGGACTGATTAAATAAATCTCATCAGCAGTTTGGGCATTCTGGTGTAAATGATGATACAGCCTGCTTGTAATCAGTTCGTTCATACTCAAGTTTTTACTCAACTCAGGAATCACAGTAGTGTTTTGGTGTTTGTTAACGACCACTTCTGCATTAAACTGATAGTTAAAACGCTTGTTTAAATAGTCTAACTTTTCAGTTAAACTATTGAAGGTGATTTGGTCAAACTCTGCTCTTAGCTGACTACTAAACTGGTTGATAATCCATTCGTTGTCAACATCAACTACATCTACTTTCGTACTTTGTTTATTTTCTTCTTTACGTGTTAAATTATTTAACAGTTCTAAATAATCTTTACCCATTAACCTATTTCTCTCTTGTTTTTACCCTATTTTGTTAACAAATTTTACAGACAATTAACAAGATAGCAAGTAAACGATTTGAAATAATCAAGAACTTGGTTAAAAAGAAAAAAACATTGCTCTTCTGCAATGTTTTTTCAATATTAGACAGTTATTTAAAACTTCTTTTGGTTCAAAGTACTTTGGGCAACCATTAACAATTCATCAACACTCATTTGGGGTTGATTGGCAACAACACTTGCCAAGATTGCTTCAAAAAATGGAGCGTTAGCAATTTTTACCCTCTTAGCTAACGATTCATCTAACATTGTTAACACCATTTGACTATTCATAATTGAAGAACCCATATCAGCAATGATTAACACCCCATCACCTTCATCGATTGTTTTGATTTTGTTTTTAATTGCTAAAACATCAGTACCAAAAGCTTGGTGGTCTTCAATTCCGCCTAAATAATCAAATTTAAACGGTTCACTTTTCATCTCACCAAGTAATTCCACCACACTTTTAGCCACGTGATAAGAATGTGAAATTACCAGGATACTAACCATTGTTCATAACCAGACTAATTGTGGCAAAAATCAAACTAATTGTGACACTTCCTGGATCAATATGACCAACGCTACGGGCTCCTAAATAAGAAGCTCTTCCCTTTTTAGCTTCTAAATCAACAGTATCATCACTACCCTTTTTAGCTGCAGCAGCAGCTTGCGCAAAAGCTGTGGCTTCATCATCATTTGCTTGTAAAGCTATCAAAGCTGGAGCAAGAGCATCAAGAAGAGTTTTATCACCCTCTTGAGCTTTAGCAAGCGTTTTTATTGCTTCAATCCCTTGTGCTACACCAGTAACTCAAGCACTTAAAGGGGTGTTGTCTTCATCAGGGAGTGCATGACTAATTTGTAACGCTAAAGTACCTAATAACGGTCCGCTTGAACCCCCAATTTTACTCATTAAAGTCATTGCGACTTGTTTCATAATTTTTTTGGGAGTTTGCCCAGAAAGTTGAGGGATAATCGCTTTGACTTCATCAAATCCCCGTACAACATTAGTGCCGTGATCTCCATCCCCAATTGCTTGATCCAAATCATTTAAGTAATCTTTTTGTTCGTTCACTACTTGATCGATTTTTTCTAAAATTACAATTAATTGTTCACCATTCATTCTTAAAGCACCTTCATTCCAATTGTATTTGCCCCAGCTAGCAAGAGTGGTTGAGTTTCATCATCAAGTTTAACCACTGAAATACTCATTCCAGGCATATCAATTGAAGTTAAATAATTACCAACCCAAGTTTTAACTACTTCAACTTCGAGATCTTTTAACATCATAATTGCTTTTCTAGCAATGATGTCTAATTCCATTTCTGGAGTTGCTCCTAACCCGTTGATCAGTAATCCGACCTTGCTATTAGCAGTTAGCTTTAAACTATCAATAATTTTTTCCATAATCATTGCAGTGAATTCATCAGCAGTTTTCATAGGTTCTTGACGTAATCCTGGTTCACCATGAATTCCTAATCCCACTTCAGCAATCCCATCACTTAATTCAAAGCCGCGTTTGTGGTTAGCAGGAACTGTTGCTCCGTTTAGACCAATTCCAAAAGTTGCCACATTAGCGACTACTTTTTGAGCAGTTGCTTTCACCTCTGCTAAACTAGCTCCACTCATAGCTTTTGCCCCACTAATCTTATGAACAAAAATCGTTCCTGCCAGTCCGCGCTTACCAGCTCCAACTGAACTTAAATCATTTAAAGCGATGTCTTCATCAACAATCACAGTTTCAACCTTGATGTCTTCTGTTGCAGCCATTTGGGCAGCCATTTCAAAATTCATCACATCCCCAGTATAGTTTTTAACAATTAACAACACCCCATTTTTGTTAGGAACATTTTGAATCGCTGCTAGAATTTGATCAGGAGTGGGGGAGGTAAACACTGGTCCAGCAATTGCAGCATCTAACATTCCTTTGCCCACATACCCAGCGTGAGCTGGCTCATGGCCACTACCCCCACCACTAATTAAACTAACTTTATTTTCATCAAACTCACTGCGAACCACTACTTCATAATCTGGCAGTCTTTTGAGAATTTCAGGAAAAGCCAAGGTCAAACCTTCTAACATTTCTGGGACAATATCATCAACTTTATTAATAAATTTCTTCATAAATCAAACTTTTTCTACTCTCTTCTTAATAATTCTAATTCTAACTGAAATTAGCCACTTACAACAGAAGTTTTTCTTATCAAGGCAAAAAAGGCAGACTTAGAAAAACCAAGTCTGCCTTTTAGGGTACAAATTTAACATAAATTAAATTCATATTCAGCAATTATATGAAATACACGTTGTTATATGGGATTGTTTTTAGTTATTAGTTAATTATTTCATTCATTGCCAAGTTCAAGAAAAGATCTCTACTTCCTCTTCTCAAACATCGTTGTGGTGTTAATCATTTCTAATTAACACTTATATTTTATGGAGTTTTGTTTACAAATACAACGAATTAAATAAAAAACCGCTATTTTCTACAACTTTTAACAAAATGTGATTAAAATTAAGCGATTAAGTTCGAAGTTTCACCTCATTAATTAGGTTTGTTTTAGGGATTATTTGCAAACAAAACGCACTTTTTGATTCGAATTTTTCTTTGAAACAAAACCACTTAACGATATAATCAAGTCATTAGCGGCAGGAGGGAATGATGATGAAAGACCCCAAAATTCTTAATGACTTTTATGAAAAGTTTAAAACTTTTGAAACCCTTGATACTTCAAAAAACATTAATCCTGAAAACACTAACTTTGAATTCTTTACTTGAATCGACCAATTAAAAGAACAACTTTATGAAAACAATTTTGAATTAGCACAAACCTTAATTAGTCAAATCAAAGGAACACCTTACTTAGAATTTGAGTATTCTTGAAACTATCTCCAATCAAAGTTAAAAAAGCACCAAAACCACATGAATTTTGCAAACCAGGTCAATGCCACTCAACCTGCTTATTATGATCTCCAAACGATGTTTACCTTCGTTTTTTCCTTGCTTAACCGGTTAACAATGCTTCATTATATTGAAAGTAATATTGACTATTTTTATAACCTAATTGAAGAAGAATTAGAAAAAGATGAAACCGCAAACATTTCTAAAATCATCAGAAACAAGTTAAAGCGCGTAACCTTCAACAATTGAAGATATAACCCGTTCATTACTCAATATGAAAATTCTTTTTTATGAAGTGAGTTTTTAAAAGAAGCCCGAAACATCGATGAACACTACGGAGTTTTATTCAAGATTGAAGATCCTAAAGCCTTTGAAAACACCACTTTTAACTTCTTCACTGAAATCATTCTTTCAGTTTATCTCTTCTTATTCTATTTAAAAGTTTATCTTGCAGAATATGCCAGTCACAAAAATAAAGGAAGTTTCTTCATTAAGTAACTATTGCTGATAAAACTGCTTTAAAAAGTTGTATGCAGTCGTGATTAAATAAATCGCTGCTTGACGTTCAGGATCTTCAGGATTTAAATCAGGGTGAAAGTTTTTTGCTAACTGGTGATAAGCTTTTTTAATTTCAGCCACACTAGCTCCTGGAGCTAAGTCTAACACCATCAAAGCATCTTCAACATTATCAATTACAATTTGGTTAAAATCGTGGGGTGAAACATTGGTCGCAAAATCAGCAAATGCGTTTTTATTAAAAGCGTTTTTTTTGCGCATTTTAACAACATCCATTGGTCACTTCGCATAGAGTTGTTTTAAATAACCCTTCAAAATTCGGGTTGCTTTAAAAGTTAAATCGTTGAAAAATTCAAAAGTTTCATCATCTAAAAGTTCCATTAAAAACCCGGGATCATCATCACAATTTGCCAACGACTGGTAAATTGAAAGAATTTTACTTAGATAAATTGGCAAACGAAGACAAAGTAATTCTAAATAATCTTGATAATAAGCAATAAAAAGGTTTTGATAGTCAATTTCAATTAACTGATTATCCCCACTAAGATTATTTTTCGCATTAAACAAAGTTTCTTGACCATTTTCAAAAATAAATAAAAAGTGATCGTTAAGCTTTTCTAATTCCTGGTTGGCAAATAAATCTGCCACCTCTTCACAAGTTAACTTTTCAAGATAACTTAAGGTATTAAAAAAATCACTACCAGTTAAACTAGTAATCTGTTCTTCAAAACCATAATCTTTCACCAGAAAAGTTCGCTTGGTTGCCAAAAATGCTTCTGCTAAACTCATTGACAACTCATCACCAAGAATTTCATGATAACTTGTTTTGGTTGCCTGATCATATTTTTTAGCATTTTCTTGACTTAATTGAACAATTATTTGGTCGGCTAATTTTTTAATTTTCATGTCTCAATTTTCCCCTCTTAACAGGAAAAAACAATAAATCACTTTGACAAAATGATTTATTGTTTTTGCTGTTGTTTAATCGTTTCAACCACTTGTTGAGCTAAAACCTTACTATCATTATTATTACCATTAATTACTAAAAATGGTACACAATCCTTTAATTTTTCATATCATTTATCATAAGTTTGGTTCAGAATGTTTCAAAACATCGGATCAACATTCTGTTCACTTTCAATTCCCCGAGCACGAATCCGCTCAATTGACACCTGACTATCAACTTTTAAATAAATCACCAAATCATAAGCGGGATCTTGATGATTAAACAAGGAAGGAATTGTTGCAATTTGGAAATAGTCACTATAGACTTGTCAATCTCGAGCATCAAGTTTTTCTAACTGGTAGTTAGTATCAGCAAAAATAATTGTATCCATAACTCCCCGATCAAAAAGGACATCCTTTTGGTCAGAAGATTGTTTTAACTGCTTCATTCTCGCGGCAAGCATCCAAATCTCCATTTTATAAGTAATTGCACGAATATCTTTATTATTACTATAAAGCTGGGAAAAATAAGGATTTTTTTCTAGAGGCTCTCAAAAAGTAACATAGTTAGGAAGAAAGGAATGGATATTTTCTATTAAAGTAGTCTTCCCAGCTCCAACCGTCCCAAAAATTGCAACTCGCATTATTAACCCCCATAACAATAATTTAATTCTAACAAAAAGTTAACTGATATTTAAAAAGTTTCTCAGCATCAAACTTAACCTCATCGCAGCTTTTGGCAGAAACTCGTGAAACTGCTGACTATTCTCCTTGGTTTTTTCCAAAACGTCACTAATAATTTTAAGTGCGATCATTGGGTGATTGAAATGATTGGCTACTTGATAAAAACTCGCACATTCCATATCAACAACAACGATCGGTTCAGCTAATTTATCAAGATACTGACAAACTTGTTGTGGTTGCACAAAAAAAATATCACTTGTTGCTCCATTGCCCAAAACTATGCTTTCATCTAAAATTAAAGTTTGAACTTGTTTGATTAAATTCTGGGCAGCAGAATAATACTTCTTCATTGAAGGAATTTGACCATAATCATAACCAAAAGAAGTAGCATCAGCAGTAGCATAATAGGCATGATTAACTAAAACAACATCATTTTGGTTTAGCGTTAAATTAACCCCACAAGCAGTGCCAGCATTAATGATTCATTCAATTTTCTGGTCTTGATACTTCGTTAGTAGGTAAGTTAATCCTCATGATGCATTACTAATCCCTACCCCAGTTCAAGCAATCGTTAAGTCTAAATCAGGTTGATAAAACTCCGGAATTAAAGAACCTTCAACTCGTTGTGCTTCAAGGTCAATCACAAACTGGTTTAATTCTTCTTCCATCGCTCCAATCACAATCTTCATCTAATTCTTTCCCTCTTTAATATAATATTGATAAGTTTTAGCCAATCTCTCTCCAACTTCACGGTTTTGGTTTTTGCTCACTACCTGATCATATTGGTTTTTTAACAAAGTTTTAAAACCTTGGTTTAAATCCTTGAAACACAACTCGCGAAACTCTTTTACACCATCATAATTCCGTTCACTTGAAATTTTATCAGCACAAAAAACAATTTTATCTAAAAGGCTCATATTTTGTTTACCCACTGTGTGGTTAAAGACTGCTTGAATAATCTCTTCATCACCCATAATTCAATCGTGTTTTAAGTGTAATCCTCCAACAAAACTATGTCACACTTGTGAGGGTTCAGTTAGTAAATCTGGAGCTCACTTGGCTAAATATTGCTGGAGTTTTGGTTTTTCTCACTGCTTGGCAACATCATGCAAAGTTCCTGCAATTAAGGCTTTTTTAGCATCCAAATGGTGGTGAGTTGCTAAATCGTGCGCCATTTGCCCCACATTTAAACAATGCAAGTAACGATTGTTATCCATTTGCGCTTCTAAACGTTCAGAAAGGTATAACAGATGGTAATTCACATAATCATTAATTGCTGGAACTTGTAAATCCAGGTGTTTTAAATTACGAATATCAGTCGAACTTAAACCTAAACGGTTGAAATTAAAAACCTCTAAGTGGTATTTATCAACGACTTCGTGGTTATAATCATCACTTCTTAAAAAAACCTTAAACTTAATCATTTGGATCAATTCATCAAACTGGTCTCAAGATTCAAACCGATCTAACTGGTCACTACCCATAATAAAAGCAAATTCCACATCTTGATCATCGTACAAGTCTAAAAAATATTTAACTGTATGATAAGTGTAACTAGCGTGGGGTTGATCAATTTCGTGAGTGTTAATTTTTAAAAAATCATAATCTTTTATTAAAAGGTTCAACATTGCTAAACGATCAGAATTGCTACTATTTTGTTGAGATTTAAACGGATTTAGATAAGTAGGAATTAATCAAACTTCTTCAAATCCTAAATCAGAATAACAAGCTTTAGCGATGTTTAAATGATCCGTGTGAACTGGATCAAAACTTCCTCCAAACAGAGCAATTTTTTTAGTCGTACTCATGTTTGATAATTCTTTCTAATTGTTCACCAACCCCGTTTTCATCAACTGATTTAATAACTTTATAAGCTAAATCTTTTAAAGCTTGGACTCCATTATCAACCACATAACCGTGTTCAACTAACTTAATCATTTCTAAATCATTATAATTATCACCAAAACAAACCACTTGTTGAGGATCAGTATTAATTAATTCTGCTCACTTCTTCAAACCAAACTCCTTATTGATTCCTTTTTTTAAGGCATCAAAAAGCATGGCATCAGATTGAACATAGTTAATTTCATCTTGATAACTATCAAAGATTGCTTGCATAGCCTTGCGTTCTTCATCATTTTCTACAACACAGACCAACTCTAAGGGTTTAATACTTTCATCAGCAATCGCGTCTGCGATTGCATCAAGATCAGGAAAAATGGTAATTTCAAACTTATGCGAAGGTTTTTGCTTTTGATTATAAGCATTTCACGCTTTAATGCGGTTAGAATCAGCAGTACCAACAATTGCAGTGGGAGTATAACAAATCAAATCCAAATCAAAATTATCCGCCTCACGGAAAATCGTTACACAAGTACGTTTATCGAGATATTCAGCAGCCAAGACCTCACCCTTATGATCAGTAATTAACGCCCCATTACAAGAAACAATCGGAAGTTTAATCTTTAATTGTTCAATCACCGCTTTATTTACCACCATATTTCGACCAGTAATGAAACTAAACTTGTTACCACTAGCTTTTTGATATGCAGCAATATCAGTTAAAGTCGTTTTTAAAAAACTAAAATCCATAAGCGAAATCGTCCCATCAAGATCACTTAGCACGTAGGGTAAATTATTTTTATCGTTTGCCATTTTTATCACCTCCTTTATTGTTCTTTGACTCATTTTCGAGAATTAATATAGTCCGATCCTCGTTGAGTTTCACTTTGACAAAGATTTAAATAGTCTCATTGTCGCAAGACTTCACTACTAGCAATTCCAACACAATTGGCTAAATTGATACTTCGAGCAGCTTCAACCATTGGAATTCGAAACATCGTTTCTTGATAAGCATAAAGGATTTCTTTATCAATCCCAGTCGATTCCTTACCAAATAGTAAATAAACTTCGTCGTTTATCGTAGTGAAATCAAAACTTGACAAGGGTTTATTCCCATAACGTGTTAAACAATAAAGCGAAACGCAAGGATGCTTAGTAATAAAGTCGTCCCAATTATCATAACGAAAAAGTTGTACCTTTTTATACTCGTTAGCACTACTTCGCGCCATATTGTGTTCATTGAGAATAAAACCTAAGGGTTCAATAACATGAAGATTCATGTCAAAAGCAACACAAGTACGCATAATTGCCGCGGTATTTTGCGCAATCTCTGGTTCAAATAAAACAATGTTAATTTTGCGCATTCTGCTTAATTATCCTTACTTTCTAATCACTGCATTAATTTTGTTAAGGCTTGGCTTCGTGATGATAAACTATTTTTTTCTATTCCGATTTGAGCAAGAGTTAAATCAGAATCATTCAAAGCAAAGACCTGATCATAACCAAATCCATCAACACCCTGAGGTTGGTAAGTAATATAACCTTCTAATTCACCTTCAAAAGTTTGTTCATTCTTGGTAATTGGATCATAATAAGCCAAGCAACTAACCATCCTACTTTGGCGTTGAGCCTTAGTTTTCAACCCTTTATCATCAATTAATCTTAGTAATTTAGCATTAATTTCTGTATCAAGAGTTAAAGGTAGCGCTCATCTTCGTGAATAAACTCCAGGAAAACCATCAAGTCCATCAACAAGAAGACCACTATCATCACCAATTGAAGGTTGATTAATCATTAAAGCTAAAGCTTTAGCTTTAATGAGCGCATTTTCACAAAAAGTCGTGCCATTCTCTTCAATTACTAAGGAATTTGGTAAATCTAATAAGGACTTAACTTCATAACCACCTAACATCTTTTTAAATTCTTGAATTTTATGAAGATTAGTTGTCGCAATTCAAATTTGTGGTTCACCCATCATCAAAGTCCTTTGTAAAAATTGAGTTAATATTATTTTATACTTTATTTATTTTAATAGGAAAGGTTCAGAAATGAAAGTCGGTCAAGGTTTAACCAACAAGATTAGTTTAGAAAAAGGAATGATTAGAAAAACCTCTTCACCAACGGTCGACTATTTTTTAAACCGTAAAGCAGAGAGTGAACTTTATCAACAATTTCAAACTCTTCCTGATCAGGATTTTTACTTAAAACCCTTAACTTGAGGAGTTGATGTTGATCAACACTTTTTTAGTACCTGAACTTATTATCCAAACAGTTATACCTTATTAGACCAACCAGAAAAACTTAGCGATCCTACAACCTTAACTGCAATGATTAAGATCATTGAAGCATACCATCATTTAGAAGTAGAAATGCCCTTCTTTGAAGCAAGAGAATATTTAAATAAGTTTGTCACAAAAATTCAAAACCCCCTAGTTGATCTATCGAGTTATCAAACCAAACTTGATCAAATTATCACCAGATGATACGAACCAGAATTTAAGGTTTGTTTATCGCACAACGACATGGTTCCTGGCAACTTTCTTTTTGTTGATGATCAGTTAAAACTGATTGATTTTGAATATAGTTGTTTCAACCTTGCTTTATTTGATTATGCTGGCGTAATTAGTGAAACTTTACCTTCAAATCAAATCAAAGCTTTTGTTGACCTTTTAGGTTTAAGTGACAAAGAAAAAACCAAACTTAAAGATTTGGTTTTTTATGCTTATTTGCTTTGAATCAATTGAGCAACTTATATGTATGAAAAGATGCACCAACCAGTTTATCAAGAAATTGTGCAGTTAATGAATCAAAAATTACAAAACTTCGCTAAACTTCCTTTTTAGTCTTTTTTGCTTGTCTTTTAACAAAACGTTCACGCTTTTTAGCTTCCTTGGCTTCAAGTTTAACTTCATGTTTATCAATCGTTTTATTATTAAAAGCTTCTAATAATTTTGCATCCAATTGCTTTTTAAATTCGTCTAATTCCTTGGCTTGAGCTTCACGAATTTCATGGTTTTTTTGCGCGCGAACTAAACGAAGCTGAGCTTTGGTGGGAATTGGTTCACCATTCTGATAAGCAAGTAATAAAGCTTCTTCATCTTCTTCAACCTTATAACGATAATTTCGGGCAAACGAAGTGACAAGAACTCCTAAAAATAATCCACCAATGGCAATAAATAAACCAATCAGGAATCGAATAATTATTTGGACACTGAGATTTAATTTACTATCAACTAACCAACATCCATTCATTATTAAAGTAAAAAAGACTAAAGAAAAAATTAAGGTGAAGGTAAAACTATCTGCATTTTGTCAGCGGTAAAAAAAACTAACAATTTGAATAGTTCATGCTCACAACAAGATTGCTAAACAAATTAAAGCCAAGAATCCTGCGTGGGGATTTAATAAATCGTTGTAATGGTTAAAAGCATGATATTTTTTAAGTTCAGGACCAACAAACACTCAAACTAAAATAAAAGGGATAATCGTTTCGATTAACTGCCATAAAACTAACCATCCAAATCTAGTTCTAGTTAAATTAAATTCTCGGATTTTATTTCAATAAGAATCTTCTCCTACTTTTTGTTTCTCATTATTAAGTTGTTTACTCATTTTTCTTAAATTCCCTTATAATAGGGTAATTATAACTAATTTTAACCAAACAAAAAAGCAACCCCAGAAGGGGTTGCTTAAACTCATTTACTTATGGAGCAGGTGAAGGGAATCGAACCCTCACAGTCAGCTTGGAAGGCTGAAGTTCTACCATTAAACTACACCTGCATTTAACACCTTTTAATAATACACAATATCATCAGAGAGTGTCAATAAATTTTTGGTTTATTCTTAAAAAATCACCTTTCTTAAAACAAAAAAAGGAGATCAAAATCTCCTTTTTAATTACTTGGTTTAACAATCCTCTATAGCGGTAAGTCTTTTCTAGTAAAGATAAAAGCAGAACCAACATAAGTTCCAATCCCAATTCCTGCTAAAATAATCATTCCTAAAATAGCAGTTGGGTTTAAATCAATCTTACCCTCTTTTATTGTGTAGCCTTCAACATAGAATAAAGTATTAATGGTTAAATATTTGGTATATTTTCCAATCGAACCGATTTGGGATAAAATTGACATCAAAATAAAGAAAACAATAATTCCCCCGCCGATAGCAAAAGTTAAGACAGATTTGTTAAAAACACTAGAAATAATAAACATAAATCCTGAAGTAGCAAACAACAACAACATGAAACCAAACATTTTTAGTGTAAATAATCCTAAATCAACATCAGTTTTTTGCAGAGAAACTGTAGGAAGAATAATAATTAAATTAATCAAGAAGAAAAGCAAAGCATAAGCAGCAAAATAAATAATCTTAGTATTAATAATCTTTCAACGACCAATTCCTGCTGTCGCAGTATAAGTAATCGTTCCCTTCTGTACATCACCAGTAACAATCCCATTTCCTGCGACAATAATAAAAATCGCTGACATTTCTAAAGCAATTGAAGTGAAAAAGACTGCATCAATAACCTCTGAAACCACCTTAATTCCGTCATCAGCTTCAGCTACAGCGACAATTGCAATTACTGCAAGAGCAGGAACAATTAAACAAAGTAATTCAAAAATCCAGTAGGATTTAATTTGTTTATTAAATAAAAATCTATTCATGACGTTTTCCTTTCTTACTTTCCTCTTCTTTATAAAAGTGTAAAAAGTATTTTTCAAGATCGAACTTGTTTTCTTCAAAACTAACTGGTTTATACTTTTCAATTGCTTTTAAGAAACTTCCAACATAAGTTCTAGGCACAGTAAAAGTCACTGTAGTTTTTTCTTCATTAATTGTTTTAATTTTGTAAGTTTTTGGTTTTGAAGTATAGGGTTGATCAAATTCAACCGTGTATTCTCGAGTTTTTCCCGAATTGATTTCACTTAAATCTAGTTGAGAAATAATTTTTCCTTGTTTAATGATTGCCACCCGATCACACGTATTTTCAATTTCTTGAAAAATATGCGAAGACATCAACACGGTATGACCCTTAGCTTTTTCACTTTTAATTAGTTGGACAAACTTATCTTGCATTAAGGGGTCCAGCCCACTAGTAGGTTCATCAAGAATCAAAACATCAGGGTGATGCATAAAAGTTAAGATTAACCCGACTTTTTGTTTCATTCCCTTTGACATTTTCTTAATTTTGACAGTGGGATCAAATTCTCAATACTTAATCATTTCTTCAATTTCAGTCCAATTTTTTAGTTTTCTTAATTGGTAAATATATTTAATATAACTAATCCCAGTTTGGTTTTCTGGTAAAGCTAATTCTCCTGGTAAATAACCAAGCTTCTTTTGAATTTTAGTTGAACCTTTTCAGCAATCAAGGTTATGAATTTTTGCCTTACCTTTTGCTGGTTTAATAAAACCCATTAAATGACGAATAGTAGTTGATTTACCAGCCCCATTAGGCCCTAAATAACCAAATACTTCGCCTTCATTGACACTAAAACTCACATCAAAAATTCCTTTATTGTTTTTGTAGTTTTTGGTTAAGTGTTCAACATCAATAATTTTATTTGTCATTATCTCATGCTCCTTTAATATTTTTTAATCAAAAAGTATCTAACTTTGGGTGGAAAAAGTTGGCTTTTCATGTATTTAGTCAGCAAAACTACTTTGAAAGTACTTATCAATTCTTGAGTCAATAATCAACTTCTGATTAATTGTTTAACTTTATTATTAAAAATCAAAATTATCTTGATAAAGAATAGTGCTAAAGAATTTGAAAAAACTTTATCAGAAAAATGATTTTTTTCAGTGATAAAAACAACTTCTAAATTAACATAAACTTCAATTAAGTTTTGTGAACTAACTACAATCAAGTGGAAAACCGCAAAACCAAGTAGTAAACCAATAATTGCTAAGTTTCACAATAAACCCAATCCCGATTCACGGTATTGCCAAAAAATAAAAATTTCATGAATCAAAATAATAAAACTCATACTTAAAACAACGTACTTAAAATCATTTTCTTTGTTAGTTTTTAACGATTCAGTAATAAAAATTGATATCATCATCACCGTGATTATTGAAGAAAACACTAGAGAAAGATTAATAAATATTCTATTAAAATAAATTACTTTAAAAGCAGAAGAGACAATTGCAAAACTAATAATCAAAACCATCAAGGACTGATATAAAAATTTAATCCTTTTCCGGTTTTTAGTCATTATCAATCCATCCTTTTTTAAAGATCCAGGATAATTCTACCAAAAACTAACCAAACTTAGTATCTTTTAACTTACAAAAACCACTCAACTCTAAAAATAGAAACTTGTTTAAATTGTTAAAAAAATAAACTTAAAAGTGTTGAGTTCTCTTTTTTGCAATATAATAAAGATAGAAGTGAAATGAAACAGAGGTAAAAAAAATGAAAAAACTTTTAGTCACTCTATCAGCCTTAGGAATTACTGCTTCATCTGCAGCAACCGTAATTAGTTGTGGTAGCACAGATAAAGATCCTGTGAACGATGCTATCATCAATAGTATTGCTGCAGAATTAGAAGAAAAGACTACCGCTAGTTATTTAAGTGTCGATGTTCCTAACAACGAACAAAGTCAAGATCAGGTTAAAGACAAGATTGTCAGTCAAAGTGTTAATTTGAGTAAATATAAAAAACAATTAACAATTAAGGTTGCAAATTTTAGTGCAGCAAGTGAAGACGGAGATAAAGGAAAGATAGCTTTAGAAGTACTTCACAAACAAGAAAACATTAAAAATCCTCAGGATGGTTCTAATGAATTTGTGTTTAACTTCCTAACCAAAGATATCGTAGAAGATATGAAAGAAACCATCCCTGGACTAACTAATCAAGTAATTGATTTGTTAAACAACAATCCATCAGTTAACCTAGCAGATTTTAAAGTTGACTTAGGTGATGCTCCAGTGGTTGGAGGAAAACAAACAATCAAGAATTTAATTAACACAGTTATTCCTACCATCAAAGCTTTTCTTCCTGCCAAAATTCCTGCTAATTTTACAGATGATGAAAATTGAACAAAATTTCAAGGATTGATAGCCACTGCTGAAACACTATTGAAAGACAACAATACAATTAATGAATCAATTACCCCAATGGAGGGAATTAGTTTAAATGTTAGTCTAAAAATTACTGATGTTTTAACAAGTATTCTTCCAGATTTAATTCATTTATCAAACTTTATTGAACAACAAAGTCAAACTGGAAATACCAATCTGATTTTAAATTTAATTCAATATTTCTTTGCTAAACCAAGCGATATTAACGATGATGGTTTTGGTCAAATTAATCAAGGTATTAAAGATGTTAATAATGAAGGACAAACAATTACTTTTACAAATAACTTAGAACGTTTGGTTTATGATCTTTTTGAAGGTTGACAAACTTCAACTGGATCAAAAGTGCCAAACACAACCCCAATCAAGCTTGATTACAATGGCCAACCAATTAGATATCAATCTAATCTAACTGATGAAAACAATATCGCCGTTGGAGTTTTTGACTTTATTCCTGAAGTTAATCTTAGCAACTTTATCGACTTTATTCTAGGAACTAATCATTCTTGAGATGATAACCAAGACGAACAAAAAACTTGGGAAGGTGGTTATGATTTACAAAATCCACTTTCATTCTTCTTCACTCTTGGAGGAAAAATTCTTGGATTTGATGATCCTATTCATTTCCAGATTCCAACCAATAATTTGGCTGATGCAATAAAAGATTCTTTAAAAACTTTTTTAAACTCAAACCCAGATTTAGAAAATAAACTTGATTATCTAAACTTGAATTGAACTCAAGGAGAAATGACTGTTTGGTATCAAACTGATGGTAATTGATTACAAGCTAAGACATTTGCAGACTTATTAACAGCAAAAGATCTTCGTATTGAATTTATCAACAATACTTGAGAAGTTAAAAATAAACTAGACAATCAAGTAAAAACAATCATTAATAAAGTTTTAACTTTAAACTTAAACCTTACTACTCCAGTTTCAACTGGTTCTGTTTCAGAGTAAATAAGTAGATAAAGTTCTATAACAAAAAAACAGAACCATTATTGGTTCTGTTTTTTTTAAATCAATAAGGATTTATTTTCTTAATCCTAAAGCAGCTACCACTTCTTTATAACGGTTAACATCTTTACGAGTTAAGTAGTCTAATAAGTGACGACGTTGAGCAACTTTTTTTAATAAAGTTCTTCTGGTTGGAACATCTTTTTTGTGAATTTTTAGATGTTCAGTCATGTTATTGATATCTTCAGTTAAGATCGCAATTTGCACTTCTGGTTTCCCAGTGTCAAGTGTTGAACCTCCAAACTGTTGAACTAACTCAGCTTTACGAGTTTTTGATACCATTTTATTTTCCCTTTCTTTAGTTTTGCTAAATACTGTTTAAACTTAGTAAAAATTCTAAGGGCAGAATCTAAACTTAGTAAAAACAAATACTTGATAATCATAGCATATTTTCAGGTCTAAACCTTAATTTTCAAAATGATAAAACCCTTTTATTTCAGAGTTTTTCCTAGATATTTAATTAAAGTAATAAATTCTGGTTTTTTGTTCTTGAGTTGATCAAAATCAAGCAATTCAACCGTGTGGTTAGTCAACAAAATCGTTGCAGCTTGTTTGTCATCAACTCTTCCCTCGTAGCAACCCTCGCTTAACTCTAAATTGGGAAAAACTACCTTTTTTGTCGAGTGGTTATTTGCCTCTACATACAATTTAAACGGAGTGTATAAAAGTTTGTTTGCTTGGTTAATTTTACCCTTTTTTAAAAGATCACGAATTTTAGTCGAAGAAAGTGAGCGCGAGTTTCGATTTAAAACATAAACATTCTCATCACCAAAATAACGTTTTAAATCTGTTACTGTTCCTTGTTTATCAGTTCCAAAGGTAAAGTCACTACCTTCAACTAACATCTGACACTTTAAAGTCTTTTTTAACCAACCCATAAATTGGTTTTGACTATAACTTTGCAAATTTTCATTCACCACTAACTCAATGTAATAGTCAAGAGCAAAATAGTCCTCAAAGATGGTCTCTTTTTCCTTTGGATGCATCATCTGGTCATTAACTTGATGATTTAAAGAATTAAAAGAGGAATCAAAACTTAAAACAATTAACTGTAAATAGTTCTTAACTGCTAGTTTAGTAGCAATTTTAATCAATTTCTCGTGATATTGGTGTAAACCATCAAATTTTCCAATCACCACCAAACTCCGCTTGATTCCTGGAATCTTTTGTAAATCATTAATATCAGCTCTAATTGTAATCATGTTAATCCCCTCTTCTTAATGGTTAAAACCACCTTTTATACTCTTATATTGTCCGCTCTCTTCTCGAGCATACAAAGCAACCAAATGGTGTTGATAACTTAAAAACACGCAATCAAGAGTTAAGGGAAGGGTAATTTTTCTTCCGTTTTCCACTTGATAAAACTCTGTTTCATTCAACTCATGAATGGTTCAACCACTTAGTTTTACTGCTTCGTAATTAGGAATTAAATCTGCTCAAGTTAACTCATCAAGGGTTTTTGTTTCATCAAGATGAAAAACTCCCGATTGCAAACGATTTAACATCACCACATGAGCATAAGTATTCAAATCAGTAGCAATATCAACAACCAAACTCCGAATATAAGTTCCCTTACTTACTGTAGTGGTCAAATAAAAAATATTATCTGGTTCTTGAATAAATTCATCAATCCGACTTTGATAAATTTCTACAGTTCTTGGGGAAATTAGCACATCAACCTCATGATTTCTTGCGTATTTATAGAGTTCTTTTCCTTGTACTTTGATTGCGCTATAAATTGGTGGTGTTTGTTCATAAACCAAACCATTATATTTTTCCACTACTTGTTGTAATTGATCAATGTTCTTCACTGTATGATTAAGATCAGTTTTAACCACTTCACCTTCACTATCATAAGTAGTAGTGTGCTCATAAAGCTTAGCTCCAACCTGATAGGTTTTAGTTTGGTTTAAGAACAAATCTGAAAGCTTTGTCCCTTGATTTACCAAGACAACGACCACTCCTGTAGCTAGAGGATCTAAAGTTCCTGCATGACCGATTTTGTTGACTTTTAACTTGGTTTTAATAGTTTGAATTAACTGGTTGGTGGTCATTTCTTTTGGTTTGTTAACTAAAAAAATCCCTGATGGTTGTTGTGTCATTACTCTCCCTTATTGCAGTAAGTTAATTTTACCAGGGATTTTTTGATAAAGAAAATACTACTCCTTGACTTTTTTGAGTAGTATTTTAACTATTTATCAGCTAAGATTTGGTCAATCCGGTTAGCACGATCTAAAGAATCATCATAGACAAAGCTTAAATCTGGTACTTTCCGCATTTCTAACTTTCTGGCTAACAGTTTGCGAATTAAATTCTTTTTTTCTTCTAAATGAGTTTGAACAATATTCTGGTTAATTGTTTGGTTTGAAAAAGCAATAAAAGAATAATAAACTTTAGCTAACTCATTATCATTAATTAAGCGTACCTCACTAATTGAAACCGCTTTCAAGATGACATCATCAATCTCTTTAATAAGAATTAAAGTTAATTCTCGACTAATTATTGACTCTTTGCGGCCTTGAACTTTAGGATTTTTCATTTTCAATCTCTCCAATCTTCGTAATTATACTAGTATTAATTATTAGCAACAGTCTCCACTAGATAAGACTCAATTATATCGCCGATCTTCAAGTCATTAAAGTTCTTAATCGTAATTCCACATTCAGAACTAGTTTTTGCCTCTTTAATATCGTCTTTTTCGTGTTTTAATCCAGCAATTTCACCATCATAAATAACCACACCATTTCTCAAGACACGCACCTTATCTTTTCGTTTAATAACCCCATCAACAACATAACACCCAGCAATGGTTCCCACAGCAGAATGTTTAAACAAGACACGCACTTCAGCTTGTCCTTGCACCTTTTCAACCATTTCTGGATCTAACAACCCCTTGGCTGCTTGTTCTAATTCCTCAACTACTTTATAAATCACGTTGTGTAGTCTTAAGTCAACCCCACGTTCTTCAACCACCCTACGCACTTCAGCACTAGGACGAACATTGAACCCATAAAGAATTGCATTTGCAGTTTGGGCTAAAGAAACATCAGTACTGGTAATTGCTCCAACACTAGCACGGATAACTTCAATCTTTACTCCTGGAATTTCAAGTTTATTTAAAACTTGTTTTAACGCTTCGACACTACCTTGAGTATCAGCTTTAATAATAATATTAAGATTCTTTAATCTCTCTTCTTCGATCTGAGTTTTGATTTTATCTAAAGTCACAATCTTACTAGTTTGTTCTGCTTCGCGAGCTTGACGATCAGCTTGGGCTGTGGCAATTTGACGAGCAGTCTTTTCATCATTTAAAACTAAAAATTTATCTCCTGGTAAAGGAACATCATTTAATCCTATAACCAGCACTGGCATGCTTGGTTCTGCTTGACTAACACTTTTATTTTGGTCGTCACGAAGGTCTTTAATTGTTCCATACGTTCCCCCAGCTACCAAAACATCACGTAAACGTAAAGTTCCTTGTTGCACTAACACTGAGGCCACTGGTCCTCGGGCTTTATCTAAATGAGCTTCTAATACCACCCCTGAAGCAAACTTATTGGAATTAGCTTTTAAGTCTTCAACTTCAGCTACTAAAAGAATGTTTTCTAATAACTGGTCGAGATTTAATTTGGCTTTTGCACTTCCTTCAATGAAAGGAACCTCTCCACCTCACTCTTCGCTAATCACTCCTTTTTCCATCAATTCTGCTTTTACCCGGTCAGGATTAACTCCTGGTTTGTCCATTTTATTAATGAAAACAATCATCGGTACTTTAGCTTGACGGGCATGATCAATAGCTTCTTCAGTTTGAGGCATTACCCCATCATCAGCAGCAACAACCAAAACAATAATATTAGTTGCGTTCGCTCCTCTGCTTCGCATTTCAGTAAACGCTTCGTGTCCTGGAGTATCAATAAAAGTAATCTTTTGTTCAGTTTGGGGCATCACAATTTGATAAGCTCCAATTGCTTGTGTAATTCCCCCAGCCTCTGAAGTAGTGATATTAGAATGACGCAAAGCATCTAAAAGGGTGGTTTTTCCATGATCAACATGCCCCATTACTGTAACCACTGGAGGAATGGTCACTAAACTCTTAGGGTCATCTTCAACTTGAAAGGTTTCAAGCAAGTTTTCTTTAGTAACAATATTTTCTTTTTTAAAGTCATAACCATTTTCAATTGCTAATTCAGCAATTTGGTCTTCACTCAATAATGTATTTTGATTTAGCATTAAACCTTGCTTAAAAAAATACTTAACAATTTCAGTCACTGGTTTATTGATTTTTAAAGCAAACTCAGCAATTGTTAAAGGACCAGTATAAACAAACACCCCATCAACTAACCCAGTTTGTTTTTCTTCTTTTAACTTATTTTTAATCGTTTTGGTATGTTGGTTTACCCGTTGTCGTTCCAAAGCCTTTTTTGATTGATTTTTATTATGGTTTGGTTTGTTTTTCTTGTTTTCTGCCATTTAACTCCACCTCTTTTTACTCTTCTTGATATGATTTGAGCAATCAAGCCAAGTTTTTATCACTAATTCCAATTGCACTAATGTTATTTGGAGTTTTTAAAATCTGGTTTAACTCGTATTTGCTAATCTCACTGTCGATTACTTCTATTTTATAATAGTTTGCTTTATTAACAACTTTTTTCTTCTGACTTACTCCCATTTGCGCAGTTAGAATTACCAGAAAAATCTTTTGAGACTGGATCATTTCAAGCAAACGTTGACCATAAACGACCTGATGGGCTTTTGTAGCTAAACCAATCGCTTGTAAGAATTTTTTTTGTTGTCTAACTATCAATGTTCTTTTACTTCAATTTCTAACTGGTCATAGATATGGTTAGGGATGCGGATTTTTAACCCTTTATCTAATAAACGTTTTTTACGCGCTTGTCTAATAGCTTCTAAACTTGGAGCAAGATAAACTCCCCGACCCTTAATTGTTTTAGTTGAATCAATCAAAATCTCATCCTTAGGAGTTTTAACTACCCGAATTAAACTCTCAAAAGGTTGCAAAGTTTGTGAAACTACTTCTTTTCTTAAAGTTGGTTGTCCCATTAGTTAATCATAGTATGAGTCATACTCATCGCCTTCGTCGTCGTCATCACTATCATCCCCACTTATTACTTCATCCAAAGCTTGAAGATTTTTACTGATTTCATCCAAGTCACTTTCATCATTTTTTTCAAGGATTGAAGAATGTTCAGAAGTTTGAGAAATCGTTTGATTTCCTTCCTCATCAGCAATTTCAGCTTGGAAACGTTCTAATTCTTGTTCTAATTCTTTAAGAATATCATCATTGGTTTGAAGAACAGATTTTTGATAATTTTGACCATCTCTAAAACGGGGTTGACTAGTACGAGGATTATTATTCTTAGGACCTTTTCTTCGACGCATTGTTGAGTCGATAAATTCTTTTGAAGCAAGTTCATCAGGAGAAATATTTCCGTTTCACTTATTTTCAATTCCTATTTCTTGAGCTTGTTTTACTGAAATAATATTAATTTTCATCTTTAAAAGGTTAGCAACCAAGCGAGCAGCGACCCCACCACGACCAATTGCTAAAGAAAGTTGTTCGTTAGGTACAATAATATCAGCTTCGTTGTTTTCTAAATCAACATCAACTGAAACAACTCTAACTGGAGCCATTGCACTCATAATGAAGGTGTTTAAATCTTCGTCTCACAAAACAATATCAATCTTTTCTCCGTTTAATAGTTCTGAAATTTTACTAATTCGTGACCCATGCACCCCAACCAATGCTCCAATTGGTTCGACATTAGGATCTAAAGATTGGACAGCAACTTTTGCTCTGATTCCTGGTTCACGCGAAATTCCTTTAATATCAATAATTTCTTCAGCAACTTCTGGCACTTCACGTTCTAAAATTCTTCTTAAAAACCCTGGTGCAGTTCGAGAAATTGAGATTGGTGAAAAACGATTTTCTCTTTGCACTTCATCAACATAAAAAGAAACTAAATCACCAATTTCAAAATGATCACCAGGAATCAACTTTTTGTTTCATAAAGAGGTAGTGGCATCATCAACTTCAATTAAATAACCATCTCCCCGATCATTAGTACCAACAATTTTTCCAGTTAACAATTGGTGGTTTTTATCAGCAAACTTATCATATAAACGACTACGTTCTGCACCCTTGATTTTTTGTTGAATAATTTGACGAACTTGGTGAATTGCTAGTCGAGAAAACTCCTTTTCAAACGGAATTTGACGATGAATAATATCTCCTTCTTTAACCTTGTCACCAAACTCTTGACGAGCATCATCAAGACTAATTTCTAACCAGTCATCAAGATCATCTTGAACTTGATCAACAACCTTTAATAATAAATACATTTTAATTGATCCAGTTTGGTCATCTAAATCAACTTCAGTTAATGCTTCAGTGTCAAAAAAACGTTCGTAAGCTTTTTGAAATCCTTCTTTAATTGCTGTAATAATTTCGTTTTCATCAATACTTTTTTCATTAGCAATTTGGTTAATTGCTTCTAAAATGTTAGCGTAATTTTCCATTTACTTTTTCTCCTTTTTCTTTAAAACTTCACCGCATGGCGAATAAATTTAATCTGGGCAAACTCGAGGTCTAACTTTTGTGGTTTTCCTTTAACAAAATAACTAAACACATATTTCTTGTTTGTCTGGTCAAAACCTAAAAACGTCGCATAAGTCTTAGTAATTCCTTTTTGGGGATTATTAAGTTCTAAATAAACATAATCATTTGCTGCTTGGTTTAATTCTGTTTCATTACGAATTGGTTTTTCGATTCCAGCACTAGCAACTTCTAAGAGATAAGGTTCGATAAATTGGTTATCTAAAGTGTCTAAACCTGCTGAAATCGCTTCATTAATTTGTACTAATAAATCAAAATCAAGTGGTTTATTCCCTTGTTTAAACTCAATTAACACTTGTAAAACATCTTCGCTATCAGAATTCTGGTAGCAATTAAGTTCATAAATTCTAAGTTCATGAACAGCAAGAAGCGGTTGAATCAACGCTTCTAATTGTGGTTGAATTTTCTTTAAATCAATCATTTTTCCCCTTATTAACCTTTGGAAATAAGAAAGGAAGGTTATTAACCTTCCTTGGAGTGCTATTTCCTTAATGTCCTTTTCCATTATATACTTTTTATTTAATAAAACAAGATTAATCAATCACTAAAACATAATCAGCTAAAGATTTTCGTATCTTTTCTTGATTGTTTGCGTGAGTTTGTTCTGGATTAACCTTTCCTAATGCTAAACCAATGCCCACGACTTCGTGAGGGTGAAGATAACCTCGCTCTTGTAAAAACTTGGTTAATTGAACTTGATTAAATCCTTCATGAGGAGTGGTATCAATATGTAGTTGTTCTGCTTGAATCATTGATGCAGTCATATTAATGTAAGTTTGAGCAATTGATCATTGCGTTGGATTAAACCCCTGACCTCAAGTTAAGCGTTCATCCCAACTACTAATAATATTACTTAAATCAATTTCGTGTTTAGTTAAAGTCTCAGGATCAAGGATATACTTTCTGGCTTTAAAAATTGATTCGCTTAAAATATAATCACCATGATCAACGACAAACAAAAGGTAAACTGAACAATCAACTAGTGCTGTTTGATAATAAAAATAGGGTAAAAGACTTTGACGAAAAGTTTTATTTTTAATTACGATGATTCGACTATTTAGAATCCCAAAACTACTTGGTGAAAAACGAGCTGCTTTGATAATTAATTCTAAATCATCTTCATCAAGGTTAAAAGTTGGGTCAAACTTACGGACACTATGACGATCTTTTAATAAGTCTGCAACCAAACGACTATCCTTACTTTTCATTCTTAACCCCACTTTCTTTAAAAATCAAAACTAATTTGTTCATCATTAGTTAACGAATCAGTAATCTTCAGTTCTTCAAAAATTTTCATTTGGGTATTAGTAATTTGGGTACGGGCTTTTAAATCGTTAACTGAGCTAAACTTCTTTAATCTTCTGGCCAATTCAATTGAATTGGCCACTGCCCCTCCTAACGAGTCAATGACATTAAAGGGAGGAATAATAACTTTTTCTCTGGTTTGCTCATCAATCTTGACCCCAAACCTTGTTCCTTGCGACAAGTTAAAGTCAATGTTTTGCATCTTAATTCCTCGAGCATACATTTCGACTAACACTTCATAAACAGTTTTTAAATCTTGTTCTTTTTTACTAATCGGCAAGTTATGTTCTTGTTTATAAATGATTTCTCGTAATGATTGTAAAACACTATCATAACCCCCCAAAGCAACCTTTAAATCAAAGGCATCAGCACGAGTAGTAAAATAAGTTGCATAATATTCTGCAGGATAATAAATCTTATATCACGCCACCCGGTATGCCATTAAAACATAGGCTGTAGCATGAGCTTTAGGAAACATATACTTAATCTTTAAGCAAGATTCAATGTATCATTCAGGAACATCGTGTTTACGCATTAACTCCATTCACTCTGGTTTTAGACCTTTTCCCTTTCGCACCGATTCCATAATCACAAACGCATCATGAGAAGGTAGGTGTTTTTCTAATAAATAGACCATAATGTCATCCCTACACCCAATTACTGTTGAAATATTGGCTTGGTTCTTTCTGATTAAATCTCTAGCATTACCCAACCACACATCAGTTCCGTGAGATAAACCAGAAATTTGTACTAAATCAGCAAATGATGAAGGTTTAGTTTCTTTTAACATTCCCCGAACAAATTCAGTTCCAAACTCAGGAATCCCAATTGCTCCTGTCATTTCACCATTAATCTGTTCTGGTTTTAAGTTCAACGCATCTAAACCATAAAACAAGGAATAAACTGTTGGATCTGATGTTGAAATACTAATCGGATCAACTCTGGTTAAATCGCCAAGCATTCTTAGTGCAGTTGGATCGACATGACCTAAAATATCCATTTTTAACAAGTTGTCGTGAATTGAATGGAAATCAAAGTGAGTCGTTAATCACGAAGCGTTTTGGTCATCAGCGGGATAGTTAACAGGGGTAAAATCTTCGATTTCGTATTCTTGAGGTAGAATAATGATTCCTCCTGGGTGTTGACCTGTAGTTCTTTTAACTCCTTGAGCTAAAAAAGCTAAACGTTCTTTTTCTACCCTTCGAGGTTGATGATATTCATCGTGAGTTTTTTCAAAATAACCACTAACATAACCAAAGGCAGTTTTTTCAGCGACTGTAGAAATTGTTCCCGCACGGAAGACGTTGTGTTCACCAAACATTTCTTTAGTAAAATTATGCGCTTGGGGTTGGTATTCTCCAGAAAAGTTTAGATCGATATCAGGAACTTTATCTCCATCAAAACCTAAAAACGTTTCAAAGGGAATATCATGACCATCTCCCATTAAAATTTCCCCACATTTAGGACAGTTTTTTTCAGGTAAATCATAACCGCACTTAATATCAGCAGGAGTCTCAAAATCAGCATATTGGCAGTTTAAACATCGATAATGGGCTTTCAACGGGTTAACTTCAGTGATATGAGCAGTAGTAGCTACAAATGAAGATCCTACCGAACCACGCGATCCTACCAAGTACCCATCGTGTAACGAACGTTCTACTAACTTATGTGAAATTCAATAAATCACCGCAAATCCGTGTTTAGTAATTGAAGCAAGTTCTTTTTCTAACCGTTCAGAAACAATTGTAGGCAAATTCTCTCCATACATTTCATGAGCAGTTTGATAACACTTATCGTGTAATAACTGGTCAGCGTTTTCAATGTTTGGCGCAAAACTTCCGTCTTTGACTGGTTGGATTCCTACATCAATCATGGCACTAATTTTTTGCGAATTGGTAATAACAATCTCTTCAATCAAACTTTTGTCATCTAATCACGCAAACTCTTCAAGCATTTCTGCAGTTGTGCGAAGGTATTGGTCAGGATAATCCTTAACTTTTCCCCGATAATCATATAAGGGGTGAGATTGTCCACCTAAACCTTTGGTGTTGATATAAATATCACGAATAACCTTCAATTCAGGATCAACATAATGACAATCACTAGTAGCAACAACTGGTTTATTTTCTTCTTTAGCAGTTTGAATAATCAACTTAATTACTGCTTTTAATTCCGCTTCATCTAACGCCCCATTTTGAATTAGATGTTTATAAACACTTAATGGTTGAATTTCAATATAGTCATAATAATTAATTTGTTCACGAAGTTTTGCTTCAGTATCAGTACGAGCACTTTCAAAAACCGCTCCATTAACACATCCCGAACCAAATAAAAGGTTATTCTGAGCGTGAAATTTGTCTAAAGTGGACTTTAAAACCTTGGGTGAAGTGAAGTATTCTTGAGTGTGAGATAAAGAAATTAATTTATAAAGTTCTTTCAACCCTTCCTGATTTTTAGCTAAAACATTGACATGAACTCCCCGAGCACGAGTAAAGTTCGCATCATTGTGATGATCAACAGGACGAATTAAATTTCAATCCTCATCTTTGACAATTGGGTATTGTTTTTTAATTTCGGCTCACATGCGCTCGAAAACATCAGTTAAAACATCAGCATCATAATCTCCCCGGTGAGCTATTTTGTCATCATACAAAATCCCAGTTTTTTTAGCAACAGTTCCTAATCGGTGATTTTTAAGGTTTGGTCAATAAGCTCTAGCAATTGTTAAAGTGTCAATTACAGTATTTTCCAGAGGTGGGTAACCAAGTTTTTTTGCATAACTTTGTAAAAAGTCAAAGTCAAAGTTCGCATTATGGGCTACTAAAATTGCCCCATTAATCGTTTCATAAATGGTTTTAAAAGCAGTTTCAATCCCTGGTTTATCAGCAAGCATTTCATCTGTGATGTGCGTTAAATCTTTGGTAAATTGCTTTAGAGGATGAGTTGGTTTAATTAAGATATCAATCTTTTCTCGGCGTCCAGAAACATAGTCATAACTTACCGCACCAAACTCAATAATTTCATCAAACTCTGGACTCAATCCTGTAGTTTCTAAGTCAAAAACTACCCATTTTGCTTTATTTAAATCAACACCCTTTGGATTAAATACATACCAAATATTTTCATTAACCAAGTTTAACTCTGAACCATAAATTAACTTAAATTGATCTTGAGCATTCCGTCCTTTATTAATTTTTCTTAAAGTGGCATAAGCATCAGGAAAGGCTTGGACATTTAAATGATCAGTGATTGCAATCGCTTTTCAATCCCAGTTAACCGCTTGGTTTAAATAATCACTTCCTGTGGAAATACCATCCATAACCGACATCTTGGTGTGTGCATGCAATTCTACCCGTTTATTTGGCGCATCATCAAGTCGTTGGTGAATTGCTCGGTCAATCTTTTTAAAACTATCAGCGACAAAAATTTGTTCTCGGTCAAATTCAGAATAGTTAGTTCGTCCTTTAAACGCAATTCAATCACCTGGTTTGGCTTTAACCTGTTCTAAACTTGCTAAATCACGATCTTTTAATTCATCATCAGTTAAGTCATCAAAGATAGTGGTAGTCTCACCCTTTGCAAAGTAGGTTACTTTAATCGAATCAGTCCCATCACTAACTTTTAAAGAATAAATCTTACGTCCTGACTTGGAGGTTCGAATCTCCTTGTCTAATAAATAGGCATGAATCACAATATTTTGAGCATTATCATCAACATCAAGAAGTTTTTCATATGTTGGTATTTCTAAAGAGGCATTATTCTTTCCTCCCTTATAACCACCAACCATCACTTTTGGTTTGCTTCCGGTTTGACGAACAAATTCGTTTTGACGACTTTTTTCCATTTCAACTAGTTTAGAATATTGAGAATTATGTTTTTCTAGAATTTGGTGCGGGTCTAGAGTTTCATCTAAACTAACTTTAACTTTCATATCTTTTAATCCGTACTGGTGAAACTTAGCTTCATAGTAAGTTGCATCTTTTGCTACTTCTTCAAACTCCATTTTACTAGCGCACTTAATTTGAAATTCGTTCATCAAGGCATGAAAATGGCAATTACTAGTCAAAACCATCTTTACTCCACCCTCAACTAACTGCGCTTTACTAGTTTTAATAAAATCAAAATACTCAGCAAAAATCATCTCATCAAGCACGAGGTGATCAACACTGATAATTAACTTCATTTTCATAACAGAATTATTTTTAAAGGCAGTTTCAACCTTTTTAACAAGACTAACTGGTAATAATTTTGGCGCTTGAAAATAAACTCGAGCTTTATTCTTTCGTCGGTCAATTTCAACTCTTTCTTGGGTACATTGATCAATTATCAATTCTTCTTCAGCAGTTAAAGATAAACCAATTCCTGCAAACATTTTATTAATTTTGTCATTTTTAATCATTTTTTATTACACCCCATCACATTTTATCCTACCACTAAGTCTTTAATCCTTACTATTACTAAAGACCAGTTGTATGAAAAATCAACAAAACCAGAATCACCAAGATTCTTATAAAAAACGCTTAGTCAATTAAATTAAACCAAGCGCAAGCGTTCATAGCTTTCTCATGTACTTAAAAAGTCGCTAAACTAATAAAGTACAAAATAAAGAAAACAAATAAGAAGGAATCCAAACGGTCTAATAATCCCCCATGACCAGGAATCAAGTTTGAAAAGTCTTTAACGCCAAAAACTCGTTTATATCAAGAGAAGAAGAGATCGCCCACCTGTCCAGCAAAAGAAATTAAAATCGTCAACAAGAAAAGGACAACTCCAGGAATTGCATGACCTTTATCGTTGACTTTTACTTCCATGATGTAAGCAAAAGGAGCATAATCTGGGAGTAGATAAAAGAACAACAACGCATAGACACTACCACTAACAATTGCGATAGCACTACCAATTCCGCTTCCCTCCCAAGTTTTTTTAGGACTGATTTTTGGTGCCAAAGGTGTTTTACCAAACTTTCGGCCCCCAAGATAAGCAAAACTGTCAGTAAAAATAATTGTTCCCCAAGCTCAGATGATTGTATTGAAAGTAAAAAGAGGAAAAGAATCCTTGCCAAACTCCATTGACAAAGCAATTTGATTAAATCCTTTAAATCCAAACACAACTACCAATGCATACAAAACTAACATTATTGATTGCTTTCAACTATCAGTGAAATTACCCTTAGCAAAATAAGGAATTGCAGCAAAAACCACCACACCTAATAAAATTACTAAAAAGACAATATACCAATGATACCAATCGTGCAAGTTAATATCTTTAGTAAAGGCTCAGTTTTCGTGGTCTTCAAAAGGAAAAGCAAACAAAATTACCCCACTAATAATTCCTGCTAAATAAAGTGGTCAACTAGTTTTTTTGATTCCCAACGCTTTAATTAATTCATAGGTGCATCCCGCAACCAAAATGATGGTTAAAGCCCAATTAAGATAACTAGCAGCTTGAATGTGTTCAAGTCGATTATGACGCAAACCTTCAGTATAGAGTGCAGATAAACCAACATAAACAATCAAAAAAACTAATAAAAAAACCGAAGAAACCAAACGTTTAACAAAGTCACTAGACTCATAACGTTGCATAAAAGAAGGTTTTTTTGATTCTCGTGATTTGGTGGTTCTTTTCATCAACAATTACCCCTTCCCAACCAGTTAATTAATAACCTAATCATAACATTATTAACCTCAAATGGTAGAAAAAACCAGGTTCAGCATTAAAAGAAACCAGAAGATTAAGCTATTTAATTTTTTGAAGTTCACGCAAAGGAGTGGTTAGTGCTTCTGCTCCTTGAGCAGTAATCACAAAGTCATCTTCAATTCGCACACCTCCAACTCCAGGAAGATAAATTCCAGGTTCAACAGTTAAAGTCATTCCCGGAGCTAAAACAACATCACCAACCGGATTTTCATAAGGTTCTTCGTGAATTTCAATTCCTAATCCATGACCAAGACCGTGAGTGAAGTATCCTTGATAACCTTGCGATGCAATAAACTTATCAACTTCTTGGTGAATATCGCCACATAACACTCCTGGTTTTAACAGACTAATCCCTAAACTTTGTGCCTGATAAACAACATCATAAACCTTTAATAATTCAGGGTTGCTTGGATGTTCACCTACTAAAAAGGTTCTGGTTTGATCAGAGGCATAACCCTGAAAATAACATCCCATATCTAAAGTGACAAATTCGCCTGCTTCAATCACCTTATCACTAGGAACAGCATGAGGTTTGCTCCCATTAACTCCACTAGCAACAATTGTATCAAAACTTAACTTATCCGCTCCATTACGCAAAAAAGCATCACTGACAAAGGTGGCCACCATTCGTTCAGTTATTCCCGGGCGAACATAACCAAGTACTTCTAAAAAAACTTTATGAGTAATTTCTGCTGCTTTTTTTAAAGCCTGGATCTCTTTTTCATCTTTAATCATTCTAATCCGATTAGTATTAACTGGTATTAATTCAATTTGATTAAACTTTGTAGTCCAAGTTAGGTAATCTTGATAAATTGTTCAATCACTTTCAAACCCTAAACTTTTAACCTTCTGATCAACTAAAATTTGTTTAATTTGGGCAAATAAATCACCTTTAAACAAGAAAAGTTCATTAACATTTTGTAAAGTTTTACTTTCTCTAGCAGCAGTGATATAACGACCATCCAAGAATAAATAACTCCCTTTTTTAGTAATTAACAAGTATCCAAGTGAAGAAGGAAAGGCAGTGTATCAAAACCGATTTTGTTCAGAAGTAATTAAAATTGCTTCCACCCCATTGGTGGTTAAAAGATCCTGAATTATTGCTTGTTTACTCATAAAATGCTCCTTTTGCTTTTAATAATATAAGAAATTATCTGCATAAAAAAGACCTTTAGTAATTTTTACAAAGGTCGGGGTCGAATTTATTTCTTTTGTTTATGTAATTGATGCTCGTTACAATTTGAACAATATTTTTTTACTTCAATTTTTGGTTTTTTCTTATCATTTTTTCCGATGTAATTTTCGTTTTTGCAAACGCTGCAACGTAAAATAATTTTTTCACGCATCTTTTTTCTCCTTGTTAATTAATAATCATATAAATTTAGCTAAAGTTACATGCTCTAACATGCCAATTTATCATAGCAATTTTTTTAATAACTTGCAAGATAAACTATGTATCTGAAAACTGATAAGTTATAATAAGAGTGGTTTTTCGTTTTTAACTAAAACCCAGTAAATAGGAGCGGCAAATGAGAAAATTGTTAACTATTTTAAGTACGATTACATTGTTTTCAACAGCAACAACTAGTGTAGTTGCTTGTGGAAGTAGTAATGACCACCAGAATACAAACATCAAGTTTAGTACCTACCAAAGTTGAGTTAGTGCTTCTAAAGAAAATAGCAATGTTTCGATTGTTTTTATCGGTGGAAGAGAAAACTCAGATACCTACAGTTACTTGTCTGCTTTGAACCAATGGGTCTATGGTACTGTCCCTGTAGTGGATAAAACTTTTGATAGTGATAATGTCAATAATCCTACCAAAGCAATTAGCGCTGTGCGTAAAAATATCGACCTAACTCAGTTAGGAGCAACAAGTTATCAAAGAAAAATTCGTGATGCGATCTTAAGTTCGACAATTACTCCTCCAATTGATGCAGCAAGTTTAGATAACGAAGATAATAACGAATGGTATGGGGTTGAAAGTGCTCAACAAGCAACTAGTATTGCTTTGAATACAATTTTAGTTAACGACATTACGACCTTTTGGAAGTCTTCTAATTTAGGAAAAAATATTATTACTGATTTGTTTGATAATCAATTTGAAGCTTATTGAGAGTTTATGCAAGCAAAGAGTACCACACCAAATGATGATGCCGACCAAAGTAGTGATACAGTCAAGTCGCTGGCCAAAACTAAACGGTTAACCGACTTTAATACGATGATTAAAGATGGTAGTGGTCCTTACTTTTTGGTGTTTAGAAACGGTAAGTTGATTAATATGACTTCAGGTTATGCCAACTACTTTGAATATAATCCTGATTTAAAAAATGATGGTACTGGGGCTATTGATGTTTATATTCAAGCAGCTAATGATTTATCTAACCTATTTAGTTATTTAGTAGGTTCAGCTACCAGAGGCTATGGTTCTTGAGTTAACCAAACTTATGCACAATTTAATGCTCAAACTAACAAATCTATCTGGGCTAGCAACAAAGATCTCGTCGATACTTGAACTAACCGAACTTTTGTAGGAACAAACAACGTTCCTGATTCAAGTGCTTTAACAAATTTAAACAATAGCAATGATGACAGCAGTGCAAAACTTGTTTATAACCTTGATTGACAAAAATACAAATAAAAAAGACCTTGTAAGAATAAGGTCTTTTTGTTTTCATTAAAATGCTTGATAAACAGAACGAATGACAATGTCGTTTAAACCTGTGTCTTCAGGCATCTCGATTGCATTCTTAATTGCTAATGCCACTCGTTCTGGAGCAATTGCTTGAGCTGCCTTTGCACCATCTTCCACCTGTTTTTTCATTTTTTCATCTGTGATTGAATTAGGTAATTCAGTATCAACATACCCTGGATAAATCCCAGTTACCCGAATATTGTCCCTATCAGCAGCGACTTCTTGACGTAATCCTTCAGTAATGGCGCGAACTGCAAATTTAGTGGCACTATAAACTGTTGCTCCAGGTGCAACCTTGAAACCAACTACTGAAGAAACATTAATAATTTGACCGCTTTTCTTTTCGCGCATCGTAGGAAGAGCAGCGCCAATTCCGTATAAAGTTCCTTTAATGTTAACATCGATCATCGCGTCTCATTCTTTGACCTTTTTTTCTTTCATTCAGGCTTGGGGCATAATTCCCGCGTTGTTAATTCAAACATCAATTTGACCATAAGTATCTAAAGCGAACTTGGCTAAG